>Ga0079306_1001558_pt1 | contig 14867 bp, 17 predicted proteins | sample Methanotroph_Enr_FD_79181 | JGI IMG/M metagenome (GOLD analysis project Ga0079306, IMG submission 79181) | Enriched soil microbial communities from Old Woman Creek wetland in Ohio, USA - Methanotroph_Enrichment_5 | ecosystem: Environmental > Terrestrial > Soil > Wetlands | place: USA: Ohio...
CGATCATTACCGATTGCCTGAGTTGCAGCCTCCAGTTCCGCCACGCGCTCCCCTATCCCGTTTTCCACCCGATGGAAATCCTGGCTAGGGCTTATCGGAAAGCAGATGCACTCCCTGCATGATCCGGCGCGGCCTGCAAAGCTGCCGGGAGAAAAGAGGAGATTGGATATGGACTTCGAAAAGATTTACCAGGAGTACCGGCCCCGCATTTACCGGTACTTGAGCCACCTCACCTCCGAGGTCGACGCGCCCGATCTCACCCAGGCGGTTTTTTTGAAGGTGAGCACGTCGCTCGAGAACTTTCGCGGAGAATCCTCCCTTGCCACCTGGATCTACCGCATCGCGACCAACACCGCCCACGATTTCACCCAGTCCTCCCTGGCGCGCCAGCGGGAGGCCGAGTACCTCCCCGAGGACAGCGCGAGCCTCGACGAGATGGCCCACTCGGACCAGCCCGATGCCGAGAAGCAGTACCTGCGCAGCGAGATGAACGACTGCATAAGCGGGCTGGTACGGAAGATGCCCGAGAACTATCGCGAGGTGGTCATGCTGAGCGACCTGGGCGAGCTCTCCAACGCGGAGATCGCGGAGGTGCTGGGGATCAGCGTCGACACGGTGAAGATCAGGCTGCATCGCGGTCGAAAGCTGCTGCGCGGGACCATGCAGGGCCAATGCGACCTCTATCATGACGAGCGCAACGAATTGATGTGCGACCGGAAATAATTTTTCTTGCCGCGTATCCTTTTCCTCTCCCCGGCCGTCTATGGTTGCAGAGGCAGAAAAAACCACAAAGGAAAAGGAGACGGATATGGAAGAGTGCAAAATGGGCGAAGGTATGATGAAGGCGGGCATGGACTTTTGCAGTAAGGTCATGGGCAGCAACTGCCAGCCGGGCAAAGAGCAGCAAGGGCTCGACGAGAAAACCAGGGAGCTTGTCGCCATCGGCGCGGCAATCGGCGCCCATTGCCAGCCCTGCCTCACCTATCACGTGGAGAAGGCCCGGGAGCTCGGGGTCGAGGATGAGTCGATAGCTGCCGCGGTGGAAATCGGGCATCAGGTCGAAAGGGGCGCCATGAACGCCATGAAGAAGTTCTCCGCGGAGATTCTACAGAAAGATTGTGGCTGCGGACCGGAAGGCTGCTCCGAAACGAAGGCACAGGCCTCCTCCTGTTGCGGCTGAGGAAGGTCCTGCTTTCCCAACCACTCGAAAGGTCCCGCGTTTTCAGCGGGGCCTTTTTTTACGGCCGTGCAAGGTTGGCAGCGAAAGTCCCGTTGCGGACGTTGAGACAAAAACCCCTTGCATATCGTTGTGCGCATTTGGTATAACCAGCCCAATTGTTCGTCAAGAACCGAGAGTGCCCTATGACGGAAGTTCAAGATCGTGAGATAACCGGCGTCATCCTGGTCGGCGGGAAGAGCCGCCGTATGGGACGGGACAAGGCCTTCCTGGAGGTTGGCGGGAAGCCCCTGTTCGAGAAGGCGCTGGACCTCTTCACCGCGAGTTTCGCGCAGGTTCTCCTGGTGGGCAACCGCGCGGAACGCTTCGAGCCTTACGGACTTCCCGTCCTGCCCGACCTCTACCCCGGCAGTTCCCTGGGCGGGCTCTACACCGGGCTGCACCACGCCACCTCGGAGTACGTCTTCGTTTCCTCCTGCGACCTCCCCTTTCCCAGTTCGAAAGTCCTCAGCTACCTCTGTTCCCTAAGGGACGGCTTCGACGCCGTGGTGCCGCACACCTCCAACGGCTACGAACCGCTCTTCGCCCTCTACTCAAAAAACTGCCTCGGACCGATCAAGGCGCAGCTCGACAGGGGAGAGTTCTGCGCTTACTCGTATTATCCGGAGATCAAGATCAGGTTCGTATCCCAAGAGGAACTGGCCGACCTCGACCCTGAAGGGCAGGCTTTTCTCAATCTCAACACACCTGCCGAATACGCAAACATCGGAGGAGATAAATGACGGTAAAGGCAGTCTGTTTCGTTTCCAAGTCCGGCACCGGCAAGACCAGCCTGCTGGAAAAGGTGATCGCCGGTCTCAAGGAGCGCGGCTACAAGGTGGGAGTGGTGAAGCACGATGCCCACCGTTTCGATATCGACCATCCCGGCAAGGACAGCTACCGGCTGACCGCCGCCGGAGCCGATACCATGCTCATCTCGTCGCCGGAAAAGCTGGCCATGATCAAAAAGCATGCGGCATCCCCTCCCATCGAAGAGATCCTTGCCACCTATTTCAGCGACGTCGACATCGTCCTCACCGAGGGCTTCAAAAAGAGCTCGATGCCGAAGATCGAGCTGCACCGCCAGGAGAGGAGCCCGACGCTCCTTTGTCGGGGAGAGGAGCACGACCCGACCCTGATAGCGGTGGCGAGCGACCAGCAGCTCGAACTCGACGTTCCGGTTCTCGACCTCAATAACCCCGACGCGGTCACCGATTTCGTGGTGGAGACCTTTCTCAAGTGAGTGCGCCCGGCTCACGGCTTCAGGTCCGCTCGAAGATCTGGCTCGAGGTCGACGGCGAGCCCGTCTTCGGGCAGGGGCGCGAACTACTTTTGCGTCTCATACAGCGAACCGGTTCGATCAACGCGGCGGCCCAGGAGATGGGGATACCGTACCGGAAGGCCTGGACCTACCTAAGCGCCATGGAAACCCGGCTGGGGTTCCCTCTGGTAAACCGCGTCAAGGGCGGGTCCGGTGGCGGAAACTCGTCCCTCACACCGGAAGCGGAAGAGCTGCTCAAAAAGTTCGACCTCTTGCAGCAGGGTTTCAACGAAATGGTGAACGACAAATTTGCGGTGCTCGAATTCTGAAAAGGAGACATCCATGGTCAGCATAGAGGAAGCGCAGCGTACCATTCTCGGTTACATCAACTCGCTTGAGACGGAGAAGGTTTCCGTGTTCCAGGGCCTGAACCGGGTCACCCCCGAAGACCACATCGCCCCCTGGGATATTCCCGCCGCCGACAACTCGGCCATGGACGGGTTCGCCTTCTCGTCCGCCGATATCAAGGACAACCGTCTGCAGGTCACCGGCTTCCTGCCGGCAGGCGAGATCCGCACCGCATCGGTCCCTCCCGGTGAAGCGATCAGGATCATGACCGGTGCACCGGTTCCCCCCGGCTGCGACACCGTGGTTCCCATCGAGGATGTGGAGGAGGAAGGCGACTGGATACGGCTTAAGGCGGTGAAGGCCGGCGACCACGTCCGCAAACGGGGCGAGGACATACGCCTGGGCGAGGTGGTCATCCCTGCCGGTTCCCTGCTGCGTCCCCAGGAGATCGGCATGCTCTCGGCCATGGGGAGCACATCTCTCGCCGTTTACCGCCGTGCCCGCGTCGCCATACTTGCCACCGGGGACGAGCTTCTGGAACCCGGTTCCACGCCGGCACCGGGCAAGCTGATCAACAGTAACAGCTACAGTCTGGCCGCCCAGGTACTGGATGCGGGAGGCGACCCGCTGCTTTTGGGCATCGCGGCCGACACCTTGGAAGCTACCTGCGAAAAAATAAAAGCGGGCCTCAACGCGGACGTGCTGGTGATAACCGGGGGCGTCTCGGTCGGCGACCGGGACTTCGTCAAGGCAGCCATCGAACACATGGGCGGAACGGTGACCTTCTGGAAGGTGAACATGAAGCCGGGGAAACCGCTGGCCTTTGCCATACTGGACGGCAAGCCGATCTTCGCCCTGCCCGGCAACCCCGTCGCGGCCATGGTCTCCTTCGAGCTCTTCGTGCGCCCTTCCCTGCTCAAGGCGATGGGATACCGGCGCATCTTCCGCCCGACCGTCAAGGCCGTCGTGCAGCAACGTACCGTGAACAACGGCAGGCGGCCGCACCTGATGCGCGGGATCGTCAGTTTCTGCGACGACCGCTACTGCGTTTCGACCACCGGTAACCAGAGTTCCGGCCGCCTTTCGTCGCTCATCCTGGGCAATGGCCTTATGAAGCTTGCGCCGGAGACGTCTCTCGCCCCGGGCGACGAAGTGGAAGTCATGCTGCTGGACCGCGGCTTCGAAATGGGCTGCAGCGAAGACGGAGCCCCTAGCTAGAAACGAATTATCCAGTGGATGATTTATGCAGGATTAAAGTAGTGGCGTAGGAGGCACTGAAACGACGCGAAAGAATGATCGGGATTCTGCGAGCGATGGCTATAAACATAGATGCGTGCAGTTTGAAAATGAGGCCGCCGGAGCTATAATTAGCCTTTGCAAATTCTGACCCCATGACCGGCAAGGAGGTGAAAGCAAGTTGAGGTCGTTTTTCCACCAAGGTAGCCAACTGGCTCGAGGAGGAAGTTAGGCCATGAAAACGCTGACGATTCTGATCACGCTGCTTGCATTTACCATTACCGGCTTGCCGGTAACCGCTCAAGCTGCCGGGAGGAAGGCGAAAAACGAAGTCGTGATGAAGATGGGTAGCAAAGTGCACCTGTTCCACAGCAGCAAGACAGAGGTGCAAAAGGATATCGGCATCGGCGACATTCTCCCTGTCTACCGAGCACGGGGGAAATACCAGCAACAAAGGGCACTAGTGGGCGAGGTCAAGGTCCTAAGCTTCATAGGCGACCATTACTTCGAGGCGGAAATCGTAAAGGGCGAGGTCAAGGTTGGTGACATCGCCACAAAAGAAAATACTGGATTCCTGGTTCAACCTGCTCAATGACCCCTGTACCCCCCGGGCCAACGCCGTCCCGGGACGAAACTTCATCCACCTTAGCGGCCCATTCAAACGAGGACTGCAAGGTCTAGCCCCCGCCGATCGAGCTACCTTTAGCAGTATCCGATAATCGTCCCCCAACTGGCCAATTGCATCGTAGTTACAGTTAATATCAGAAAACAGCAAGTACCGGAACTGAACACTTCCCACCGAAACGACGGGCGCTGGAGTTGGGCCATGATTTCTTTTTCACGATTATCCGGCGCCACTAAAAAGAAGTCGTGCTTCCGGTCTCCAAGCGAAGAGGCCAAATCAAGCAGCTCGACAGCCTGCTTAAGCCGGGCAAGTAAAGGTAACCGGCCTTGTAGTCGGCCTTAGAAACAAAACGGCAGCTTTGCGGTACTCACGCGATCACATTCGCCACGAGCACGGCAGGCTGCCGTAAGTTTTTGGCTGATGGCCGGGAGAGAACCTCCTCCCGGCTTCACGTCATAGGGGATCAACTGAGGCAACAGGAGGGGATGTTGTATTTTTCAGCGGCATGCCTGATTTGCCCTTTCATTTCTTTGATCTCCGCTTCAAGTCGACCTATCTTATCGAGATCGAAGCTGTCATAGGCGAACTGTTGACGCAGTTCAAGGTCCTTGCCAGCCAAGGCGCTGATCAGGTCTGCCGTATCCCGGGTAAACTGCTGAACGGCCTGGGTGTCGTGGCACTTGACGTCGTTGCAGCACGAGCCGGCAGCCGATGCGACACCGCTCCCCACGGTAAGTAGCCCCATTGCTAACGCTAGCCCTGCGATCATGGTCTTTTTCATTGTCGTCTCCTTTTTACCGAGTTATAAGGCGTGAGCCTGTTGTTACCCTTCCCTTAGCCACATGTATGCCAAGATCACTATTGCTGGCCAAGCATTTGGAAACACAACAATTCCCCTCTTTTGTCGATTTAAAAACCCTGGCAGGGGTTCTGAATATGCAGCAATTTCCCCGTGCAGTCAGAGAATTTTCTTCAATTGTTAGGGAGCTATCCGGAGTTTTGCCGCAGTGAAACGAAACGTTACAGATCGAGGAAGGGCCTATAGCCCCTGAGGAAGTCAAACCGATTGCCGAGCGCTATCAGCATGTCCCTTGTCGGGGCGATGTACCCATATTCACAGGTCCCATCGGAACCCAGCCCATAGAGACCTGAGGCAGTAGAATATTCGCCATGCCCAGGGAATATTCTTCAGCAACCTCGATCCCCCCGGCCCCCACTCTGGCAAAATCGGATTTAAATTCAGCCACTTAATACAGTCAGCATGTTTGGCTCGGTAATTGTAATAGCCCGTCTGTCTATTCCAGGAGCCGAAATATGTCTTTGATCAACAGCAGCAGCGTATTGAGCATCATGGAGTGGTCCGGGGTGGCCACCTCCCTGACCGGGTCCGTTCTCAACGCCCACGGTAGGCGTAGCTCGTTTATCCTCTGGACTCTGTCGGCCCTGCTGCTGGGAACGGTGGCGTTTACCCTCGGGCGTCCGGGATGGCTGGCATTGCAGGGTGCCGGCGTTGCCATCAATCTTTACGGGATGCGCAACTGGCAGGGAAACGCTCCAACCCGGGTCCTGACTCTCGAAAAAGTGAAAAGCTGCAGCTAAAGTCATTGTTATGGGTACACCACGCGAGTCCTCCTCCTCGGTGTACCGCTTTTTTGAACAATCTGCAGAGAGTCCGTAAGGAGCAGTCACCCCTGTCGGCTTCTTATCCTCGTGTTTCGTCTCTGGCATAAGTTTGCCGCACTACTTGCCCCAACTTCATCGTCCCTACTTGCGCGACATCTTCCAGCGGCTCTACTATCTGCCAACAATTCTGGCTGCCCTATGCGGGTTGCTCTTTTTAATCATGGTCAGCATTGCCTATGCACCTCACCCGCCGGATTGCGATCACCAATAATCGAGAGCCATGGGGCATGATGCTGGCCTTGAGCACGCCAGGCAAAGGAACGACCGTCAGACTGCCTATGAAAAAAGGAGAAAGTGAATGATACCGAAAATTCTCGTCATTGACGACGACACCTCGCTCAGGCGTGTACTGGAATACAACCTCCAGGAGGAAGGGTATCAAGTTCAGACCGCGTCCTCAGGCGAAGAAGGCTTATACTTCTTCGGGCAGTCTCAACCCAGCCTTGTCATAACGGACATGAAGATGTCGGGCATGGACGGGCTCATGGTGCTCAAATCCATAAAGGAGCGATCCCCGGAAACCCTGGTGATCATGATAACGGCCTTCGGGACAGTAGATGTCGCTGTGGATGCAATGAAGGCCGGAGCTTACGACTACATCACCAAGCCGTTTAACAGGGATGCCCTGAAACTGACCGTAAAAAAGGCACTCCAGTTCTGCGGGCTGGCCGAGGAAAACAAGCGGCTTAAGGGCGAACTGGCAGACAAAGCGGATTTTCGCACAATTGTCGGCTCGTCGAAGGCCATGGAGAAGGTCTTCGACGTGATCCGCAAGGTGGCCGATACCGAGGCCCCCGTTCTGATCACCGGCGAATCCGGAACGGGAAAGGAGTTGGTAGCTCGCTCCCTCCACGCCAACAGCTTGCGCCGGAATGCCCCGTTCGTCGCCGTTAACTGCGCAGCCATCCCCCGGGACCTCCTGGAGAGCGAGTTGTTCGGCCATGTCAAAGGCGCCTTCACCGGGGCGACCCGGGACAAGACCGGGAAGTTTCAACTGGCTGAAGGAGGGACGCTCTTTCTCGACGAGGTGGGTGACCTGCCTGTAGAACTGCAGCCCAAGCTGCTCAGGGCGCTGCAGGAAAAGGAGGTAGAACCGGTCGGTGGCACCACGATTCAGAAGCTTGACGTGCGCATCGTTTCCGCGACCAATCTGGATATCGACAAGGCGATTGCCGAAGGCACCTTCCGCGAGGACCTCTACTACCGCTTGTCGGTCATCCCGATCGTCCTGCCCCCCCTTCGCCAAAGGCGCAGCGACATCCCCGTTCTGATCAAGTACTTCTGCACCAAACACGACGGAGACAAGGTTTCCTTCGAACCGGCTGCCCTGGAAGTCATGCTCAACTACCCCTGGCCGGGCAACGTCAGGGAGTTGGAAAACACGGTCGAGCGCCTGCTCATCATGCGCGAAAGCAACATAATCAGTGTCCACGAGCTGCCCGACAAACTCCGCAGTATCGGAGCTTCAGCCCAGACGGTAGTGAGACTGCCCGACGAGGGGTACCCCCTTGAGCAACTCGAGCGGGAGGTTGTGGTAGAGGCCCTGCAGCGCAACTCCTGGAACCAGACCGCTGCCGCCCGTTTTCTGAGAATTCCACGCCATACGCTGGTGTACCGTATCGAGAAGTACCATATCGAACTGCCCGGGCATCCTACGTCTCCATAGTAGTTGCAGGTGTTACGCACTCAGCCACGTTTTTTGCCACATCCAGTCGGCCTCGCCCGCAACCGTCCAAGCGGCCGGACCTCTGGTCCGCATCCCCCTCACGCTGTCCGACCTGATCCAGATGCCTTCGACAATCAGTAGAATATTCCCTGGGCTTGGAGAATATTCTTCAGCATACTGCGCCAGTTCGCGCTCGATTCACCCCGTTTACCTGTAGATACGATCACTTAAAGGACGTGACGAACTTGGCGCGGTAATTGTAACAGCACAGATGGCTACTTTAGGAGCCAGGCAGAACGCCATTCCAAAGGAGGAATCGGACCATGAAAAGAAAACTCGCAATGCTGTTGGCAGTATCACTCTTCGCGATAGCGGCACCGGCTTTAGCCGACGACATGCAGCACCACGGAGCCTCCCATCAGGCCATGGACGAGCAGTGCGCCAAGGAGTGCGCCATGCTCCTGAAAAACTGCGCCAATGAAGCGGACAGTATTCAGAGCCGGATCAAAAAGCTTCAGGTAGAAATCAATGAAAAAGGCGCCAGCACCTACACCCTTGAAGAGCTCAAGATCCTCAACACCAAACTGAAAGAGGCGAACGAGACGCTCCAAGAGCTGCAGAAACCTGGCAAATAGCAGGTGATTCCGGGGGGGCAGTACCTATTTTCCATGGACTGCCCCCGAGTTGCCTTCGGATACTGGTTCGTCCCTTGAATTTATGGACTTTTCAGGTTGTAATGGAGAGGTCGTCCCTATCCATGTTCGGACTGCTCCAGTCGAACTGAAAGAGCTTAAGGCATAGCGTGGTAGTATTGACCTGAGGAGAAATACCATGGACCTGAAAACGTCCTGTGAAAGGATAATTGAACTCGCAGAAATCTCAGCCCGGTTGCGGGCTCGAATGGAGCGGCGATTCCTTGCTGCTCTCTAGCGAAATGTATCGATGAGAAGGATACTACTCCTCGGAGCGGTTCTTTTATCAGCAGCCCTTTCCTGGTTTGCCGTAAGCAATTACCTGCGCGCCCGCCCCATTGCCGAAGAAAACCTGCGCGGCTTAGCCTTGTCTTTCACCGCGACAATCGAGAATATAGCAGTCCATGCTCCCACCCTGCAGAGTCTCAGCAGCATCCAGTCCCGCGACATAGCGTTCTTCGCACTTGTCGACCAACAGGGCGTTTTCCGTTACCACACCAACCCTGATCTGATCGGGACGCCTTCCGGAACAGTCATCCCTCAGGCCATATTCCAGGGGGCGACCTCCAGCGAGCGGATACGATTGCAGACCGGAGAGAACGCCTTCGAGTTCAGGGCGCCGGTATACCTCCCCTGGGAGACACTTGCCCTGCGGCTGACACTTCATACCTACCGGGCCGACGCCGTGGTGCGCCAGGCTCGGTTGAACATGGCGGTACTCTTCGGCCTGCTGGCCGCCGGATGGGCGCTGGCACTCGCCCTGTATCGGCTTTCCCGGCGGGAAGAACGGCGCGCCCTGGAAATGGCACGCAGGGAGAGTTTGGCGAAATTGGGTGAGATGGGCGCCATGCTGGCCCACGAAATCAGGAACCCGCTGGCCGGCATCAAGGGGTATGCGCAGGTAATCGAGAAAAAGCCGGTGGAAGAGCGCAACAGCCGATTCGCCCAGCGGATCGTGGTGGAAACCCAGCGTTTGGAAGCGCTGGTCAACAACCTGCTCGATTACGCCAGAAGCGACGGGCACCCGACAGACGCGGTGGATCTTGGCGCGCTACTTTGCCATGCCGCGGAACTTCTGCAGCCGGATGCCGAAGCGTCCCGGATCGCAATCACCTGCGATTGCCCCGTCGGCCTCCGGACCACCGGCGACCCGGACAGACTGGGTCAGGTCCTGCTGAACCTGGGAAGAAACGCCCTCCACGCGATGCCGGACGGCGGACAGCTGGAAATGACCGCGGAGCGCTTAGGCAAAAAAGTGGCGATCAAGGTGATCGACACCGGCCGAGGCATCAGCCAGGCAGACCAGGCGAGAGTCTTCGAGCCGTTTTTCACCACGAAAGCGAAAGGTACCGGATTAGGGCTCTCACTGTGCAAAAAGATCGTCGAAGAGCACGACGGCACCATCGAGGTGCAAAGCGCTGCCGGGACAGGCACCTCCGTCACCATAACCCTTCCCGGCCATCCGCACGACAAGAGCAGGAGTTACGCATGAAGGGACGCATCCTACTGGTGGAAGACGACGAAACCTTCAGGGGTTTCCTGCAGACCGTCCTCGAGGACGAAGGATTCGAGGTGCTGACGGCGGCGAACGGGGTTCTGGGTCTGACCCTGATCCGCAAGGAAAGCTTCGATCTGGTGCTGACCGACCTGAAGATGCCCGGCAAGGGCGGCATGGAGCTCTTCCGTGAAACCCGGCTCGATCCGAACCCGCCCCTGTTCATATTCATCACCGCGTTCGGCAAGGTCGACGAAGCGGTCGGCGCCATGAAGGAGGGGGCGGTCGATTTCCTCACCAAGCCGCTGGACAACCCCGACACCCTGATTGCCCTGGTGAACCGGGCGATCCAGGGGCAGGAGCGTACCCGGGAATACCTCACCTTGAAGGAGGCCGAAGCCGCCGGGCTGCCGCCGGAAGAACTCATCTTTGCCGGACAGGGCATGCAGGCCTTGCGCAAGCAGGTGCACGATGTGGCAACGACTACCGCCAATGTGCTGATCTATGGCGAAAGCGGTACGGGAAAGGAGCTGGTGGCGAAGACGGTCCATCTGCTAAGCCCTAGGAGAAAAGGCGCCTTCGTCCCCCTCAACTGCGCCGCCATCCCGGAGCAGCTCCTGGAAAGCGAGCTGTTCGGCCATGAGAAGGGAGCGTTCACCGGGGCGGTCCAGGCACGCCTGGGGAAATTCGAACTGGCTAAAGGGGGCACCATCTTTCTCGACGAGATCGGCGAGATGCCGCTGGTGCTCCAGGCCAAGCTGCTTCGCGTCCTGCAGGAACGCGTATTCGAGAGGGTCGGCGGCTCTAAGGAGATCAAGGCCGACGTCAGGGTGATCGCCGCGACCAACCGCAATCTCCAGGACGAGGTGGCGCAGCGGCGCTTCCGGGAGGATCTCTACTATCGGCTGAACGTGTTTCCTTTGCCGCTGCCCCCCTTGCGGGAGCGTAGCGACGCCCTTCCCCTGCTGGTCGAGTATTTCCTGCACCGGTTCTGCGGGCAGATCGGCAAGAAGCTCAAAGGGGTCGAGCCGGAGGCGCTGGAGGCTATGCAAAGCTATGGCTGGCCCGGCAATATCCGCGAACTGCAGAACGTCATGGAGCGCGCCGTCATCCTTGCCAACGACAAGGTCAGGCGTGGCAACCTGCCCGATGAGATACTGCGCGGGGCGGCACCGGAGCCGATGGAAACCAAGGACGTTCTGAAATCGGTGGAAAAGGAGATGATCCTCAAGGTCCTGCGCAAGCATGGCGGGAACCGGCGCCTGACGGCGAGCGATCTCGGGATGTCCCGGCGCACCCTGCAGTACAAGCTGAAGGAATTCGGTCTGCTTGACGACAACTGATGTGGTGCAAAATACTGCCGCACAGGTGCAAGCCTTTGCACCTGCACGGCGGAGCCGGCTTCAGGCTCCAGACAACAAGGGCTGCAATTCCTCCTAGTTACCGGACTGACACGTCATGGCACGGGTCGTGTAGCCTTCCTCCTCGGAAGCAACAACACTCCAAGGAGGAACAAACCGATGAAAAGAACCACAGTGCTGTATGCGGCAACGATGATCGTCGCCCTTTCTTGCGCCGGCCAGGCATTGGCTAGAGGCGGAAGCATGGGAGGTGGCTCGAGCCATGGTAGCGCAGGCGGAGCCTCTCCTATGACTTCGACGATGCAATCGGCCCCGGCAGGCACCATGCTGCCCGGTGCCATGTCGGGTAAGGGCGCAGGGTCCGCAGCGGGCTCCGGGACCCAGGGCATGAAGCAGGCCGGCATGGTCGCCAGCGCAGGCCATCAATCCGGGCAGCTGAGCGGGAACGGCTCGGCTCCCACAGCCAAGCAACTGTCCACCACCGCGGCTACCAATTAGTTCCGGTCGTACCTGTTTTACCAATCGAATCACGCAGATGAAAACGAGGAAAACTGTATGCGAAAGATTATCGTTTTGCTGTTGTTGTCATCCTTCTTGATGTCGCTGGCCGGATGCATGGGGATGTGGCATCCGATGTAACAATCCAGCAGGTACCGAAATTTCCACCGTTTTCCCGACAGACTTGGAGTGTCATGTGATGGCAATAAAAAGCCGGCTTTTCCCTGCAATACTATGTGCACTTTTTCTCAACGGTGCGCTGGCTGGAACTGTTTTCGCCGGATTCTGGGGCAGCGACGACAAGGGGAAAAGTGGGCTCGACTTTAACCGCGGCTACGACATCAATACCGTCAGCACCGTAGCGGGCCGGGCGATTTCCCAACCGCACTCCGGCGAAAAGGAAAACATCTTCGTGGAAATCAAGCGAGGGGACGAAACCCTGACCATCAGCATCGGTCCGCAGTCGTACTGGGAAAAGAGGGGGATCGCCATCAACGTGAATGACGACCTCTCGGTCAAGGGGTCGAAAGCCCAGGGCCAGGATGGTAAATCGTACATCTTGGCGGAGAAACTGGTGAATCGCTCGACAGGCGCCCAGATCAACCTGCGCAATGAAAAAGGCCAACCGGCCTGGTCTGGCGGAAACATGAGCGGATCAAGGTCGGAGGGAGCTGCCGGGAGCATGCGAAACCAGGGTGGCGGAATGATGCGGGGCGGCGGTGGCGGCATGATGCGCCGCTGAGAAGAGTGGAGAGCGAACTGACGCACGGGAGATTGCACGTGAATAGAACCATCCGAATCACAGCAGGCTGCCTTTTGGCCCTGGCGACAAACCTGGCAGTGCCCTATTTGGTCCAGGCCGATCAGTACCCGTATTCGGTAGGACTGGGTTTTGAATTCAGTTCGGGGAAATACGGTACCGGCGCTCGGACGGATTCCGTCTATGCTCCGCTTAGCGTAACGGCAAGTCCGACCGACCGGCTCGGTCTGCTTCTCGAGGTTCCCTTTGTCTACCAGAGTAACGGCAACGTACTTTCCAGCATCGCCAGCGGCGGAGCGATGGGTACCAGAAGCACGATGCTATCGACCATCGGAGCCGGCGGGATGACCGGTTCGGGCGGTACCATGTCATCGTCTTCATCCAGCACGAATCAATCGGAAAGCGGTCTTGGAGACATAATGCTCAAGATCGGCTATGTGCTCTTCCCGGAGAAGGACTACTTGCCGCAAATCCGCCCCATGGCCTTTGTCAAGTTCCCCACCGCCGACAAGAACCGGGCGCTGGGAACCGGCGAGTTCGACGAGGGGGGGGCCGTCGAGATATCGAAATGGCTGGGCGGCTGGAACCCCTTTGCAGAAGCAGGCTACACCGTGCAGGGTAAGAGCGCGCAACTCGCCCTGAAAAACTATATGACCTACATTGCAGGCGTCGGATACCAGGTCGCCGATAACTTTCGTCCCATTCTGCTCGTCAAAGGCGCGACTGCGCCGGCGGTTGGGGCAAGCAGTCTTTTGGAGGTCCGGCTGAAGCTGAAATATCAGCTGAACGACCGCATCGGAATCGAGGGGTACCTGGCCAAGGGCGTAACGACCAACAGCCCCGATTACGGAACCGGACTTTCGGCATTTTACAGTTTTTGATAACCACACCTAAGGGAGATTCAGTATGAAAAAACATGTCGTCACAATCGCAGCACTGCTCACCGTCGGTCTTATTGCAGGATGCGGCGGGGGTGGAAGCACCCCGGCCACTTCGGCAGCCGTTTCGGGAGCCGTGGCCGACGGATACCTGGTTGGCGCTACCGTCTTCATGGACAAAAACAGCAACTACCATTTGGACGACGGAGAACCCTCGACCACCACAGACGCCAACGGCGCATATACGCTTACGGTAGACCCGGCCGATGTGGGCAAGTACCCCATCGTGGCAATGGCAATTAAGGGTGTGACCGTAGACAAGGACACGAACCTCACGGTCCAGAACAGCTATGTTCTCAGCATGCCCCAGGACAGCGTGAGCGGCACGGTGAGCAGCAACTTCATAAGCCCGATGTCGACCGAGATTCGCGAACTGATGGCAACCGGTAAATTCACCATGCAGCAGGCGATGGATCAACTGCGCACACAGCTCGGCCTCCCGGTGGGAACCAACATGCTTGCCGATTACATGACCAACCCGAACGCTGCGAATTCCCAGGTTATGCACACCGCTGCCCAGAACATGGCGAGCCTGATGGGGAGCCAGATGTCGCAGGTCATGAGCACCAGCGGGTCGACCACCACGGTGGATGTCAACCGCTATCGCGGCATGATGGGAACGATCTTCAGCAACATGTCGTCACTCAAGGGATCGGGCAGCACCACCCAAACTGCCATGACCACGTTGATGAACACCATGACGGCCAACCTGCCGACCATCACAGCGGGACAGCCCTACCGGAACATGTCCACTTCGTTCAGGGGGGGGATGATGGGATCTGCATCCGGATCCATGACGGGCACGGGTACCGGATCCGCGGGTAGCTCGATGATGGGACAATAGCACCAAGAAAGGGCCCTCTTCACCGTTCAGGTGAAGGGGGCCTCTTTATTAGCCTTCAGTCAGCTCCAAGTCCCCTCCTACCTGGCCTCCTACTCCAAGACCCCCGCTCATTTCTCAACACGTCGAGAATTTCGCTCAAATTATATGTTTGACAAAAGACGAGGGCGAGACTATATGACTATACAGTCATATATAAAAGGACAGCAGATGAAAGAACTCGTCGAATTCCGAGCAGAGATACTCA
>Ga0079306_1001559_pt1 | contig 14866 bp, 10 predicted proteins | sample Methanotroph_Enr_FD_79181 | JGI IMG/M metagenome (GOLD analysis project Ga0079306, IMG submission 79181) | Enriched soil microbial communities from Old Woman Creek wetland in Ohio, USA - Methanotroph_Enrichment_5 | ecosystem: Environmental > Terrestrial > Soil > Wetlands | place: USA: Ohio...
CGGCTTCGTCAAAAGTTGATTGCATGACTTTGTTAAATCCCAAACGATTATAAAAAGCTTCTGAAACAACAATATCTGATACCGGAATACCTATATGTTGCAGATGGTTTATCAAACCTGATAATTGTTTTTCCATGATTTACATGTTACAGTTTTACAAAAACGAACCGACGTTATTCTTTTTGATGATAATTCCCGGCTAAATTAAAACAAAAGGATCATCTCGCGTTAATTTCTTTGATTGTTTGTAGCTATGGCAATTTTGTAAAATAGATTAATCATGTTTGATTTTGATATACATGTTTTTTTATCTTTACGAAACAAAAGATACTTCGCTACATGAAATTAAGTGTTCGAATCGGTGTGAGGTTTGCTGTATTATCGGTTTTATTTCTGAATTTATTTAATGTGGATGTTTTCGGATCTGAGCCTGACGGTAAGTATGTGTTCAATCGAAGTAAAATACATATTGAGGGTCTTATGTCACGGTTTGAAGCAACTATTGATATCAAAGAACATGGCCTTCAAAAATATATTCTGAGTATTTACCTGCACTCGGCTTATGCCGCAGCGCCGCCTTCGTTTAATGTTTCAGTAAAGTTTCCAAAAGATAAAATCAACCAAATCTGGAATTCCAAAACGTGGTCGAATAAATCATACTTTACGATTCCATCGTACGATAGGGCAGCAGCTGGCTTTTCGATTATTTCGGGACTCACAATAAACGATCGCAACCAAATTACGGTTACCTGTAAAGACGCTTATAAGGCGAAATTTGTGAGTTCAAATATTACCGAAGAGAAGGATTCGATTGTGTTTAGTCTGGGATTTTTTGAAGACAATCCCCCCCTTTCCAATTTGCAGGATTATCAGGCCGAAGTTCTTGTCGATTTTAGAAGTATCCATTTTTCGAAAGCGATATACGATGCCTCTTCGTGGTTTCTGGAAGATAATTTTAAGAAAGCAGTTGCCAGTGTGGATACAACGAACGTGCCTGTGTTTTCGACCTGGTATCCTATGCATCGCAACATACCTCTTGAAAATATAACAAGGGAACTTGATTCATTAAAAACCTTCAATTTTAAGTCCGTTTTAGTCGACGATGGTTGGCAGTCATTGGTTCAGATGAAAATTGACACGGCATACTCTTACGAGGAGAATAGCTTCAAAACAATGAATCTTTTCAAGCAGAAATGTTCTGAGATGGGACTCCCTCTTTACCTGTGGTATTCTATTCCTTTTATGGGCGGTAATCCGGTTGTTTTAAAGAAGTTTGAAGGGAAATACATTCGTTACCGTGCTCCACGCCAGATGTATGTACTCGATCCGAGGTATGCAGATGTTCGGAAGTATTTGGTGAGTACCTATGCAAATTTTTTATCTGCGTGGCAATTTGATGGATATTGGTTCGACTTCCTGAAAGGATTTTATCCAAAGGAAGGAGCTGTGATCGATCAGGATAAAGGTCGCGATTTTGTTTCCATCGATTTGGCGGTTGATACCTTATATGCCGACATGAAGTCAAGGCTCAATGCAATAAAACCTGATATTTTTATGGGACAAATATTCTCGGTCGTTGGGCCAAATCTGGTTAGTTATCAAAATTTTCTGACTGGATTTGTTGGTGTTGAGAATACTCAGGTTGTGCGCGAAAAGATGGTAAACAACCGCTTGCTTTACGGAAAGTATACTCCATTTATGGAAGTCGTTGCTATTAATCCCAAGGAATTGGTGGAAGATATTGCGCGTAAATTGCAATCGGTCTTATTTGGAAATCCTTATCTCTCCTTTTATGTTACCACCCTTCCGGAGGCTTCCAAGCAAACCATCCGGTTCTGGCTCGATTACTGGAAAAAGAACCACAGAGTCATTTTTGAAGGCAACTTTGAACCAATGCAAGTTTCGAGGTTTTACCCGGTAATAAAGGTAGAGAATGAACAGAAACTCATATATATGTTATATGAAGATTATACAATTAATTTGCCTGTTACTCTTATTAAGCCAATTGATGTTATTAATTCGAAGATTTCAGGAAATATTAAGTTTTTGCTGAATAAACCTGATGCCCGGTATAATTACGAAATGTTCGATTGTAAAGGGGTGAGCATGGAGAAGGGTATAGTAAAAAGCAAAAATAGAAATGCTATTGATTTTGTCGTTCCAACCGCTGGCTTTATTCGGATAACTCCAATTCAATAATAGAGCGATTGAACGGATTTTTTACTTGTGAAATTTATGGTTAATTATTACCATCCTGATTTCTTAAAATCGAATCTTGTCGTAGTTTACTCTTTTTGCTTTTTCCGGAGGATTGCTGAGGAATACACCTTACTGATTCGGCCCTGGTGCATCCGGTTAAGTCAGTCGGCGGAATTATTAGGATGGGAAAAGAGGTTAAGTTCAGCGATTATATCTGCGTTTTATGCAGTCAGGCTGAATGTTTACCGATACCTCGACAGAACAATTTAAATATCTATTTCAACAGTTCAAAACCAGATAAACTTCTCAATAAATAGTTAAACAAAATGCTTATGAATGCAATGCCCTTTGTTATTGGAGCTTTGGCAATTTTAGCTTTGGCCTATCGGTTCTATTACAGTTTTATTTGTGCAAAGGTTTTAACACTGAACGACAATACCGAAGCTCCGTCAATCCGGTTATTCGATAAACACAATTATTACCCGATGGGCAAATGGGTCGTTTTCGGACATCATTTTGCCGCCATTGCCGGAGCTGGTCCATTGGTTGGTCCGGTGTTGGCAGCCCAGTTCGGTTTTATGCCGGGATTTATCTGGATGCTGGTTGGCGCGGTTATGGCTGGCGCGGTTCATGATGTGGTTATTCTCACCGCTTCAGTCAGGCACGACGGAAAGTCGCTGGCAGAGATTGCCAAGGCAGAGATCAGTTCGTTTAGCGGAATTATCACATCAATTGCTGTGTTGATTATTTTAGTCATAGCACTGGCTGGCTTAGGGGTTGTTGTAGTCAATGCCCTTGCCGAAAGTTCGTGGGGGACATTTACGATTGCAGCCACCATACCGATTGCCATTTTTATGGGTTTGTGGATGTTTAAATTCAGGAAAGGAAGAACGGTTGAAGGAACTGTTATTGGTGTAATATTGCTTTCTATGGCTGTTATTTACGGAAAATATATTCCAGGTTCAGCATTCGAATCGTGGTTTACCTTCGACCGGAAAACGCTCACCATTTTGTTGGCAGCTTATGGATTTTTTGCCTCTGTTTTGCCCGTCTGGCTGTTGCTTTCGCCTCGCGATTACCTCAGTTCAATCATGAAATTGGGCGTTATTGCCATGTTGGCCATTGGCGTTATTGCCGTCAGCCCGACGATTCAAATGCCATCATTTATGCCGTTCATTCACGGCGGTGGCCCTATCATTCCCGGAACATTGTTTCCCTATCTATTCATTACCATTGCCTGTGGCGCCATTTCAGGGTTTCATGCCTTGGTCAGTTCGGGTACCACACCTAAAATGATTATGAAAGAATCGCACATCAAGCCGATCGCGGTTGGTTCCATGTTGGCCGAATCGATGGTTAGTATTTTGGCTTTAATTGCAGCAACCAGTCTTTTCCCGCTCGATTATTTTCAGATCAATGTTTCTCCTGAAAAGTTTACCCAGATACTTCCGCAGTTAAAGGCTTTAGGTTTTACACAAACCAATTTGGCTGAATTATCGCGCGAAGTGGGTGAGACTATTGCGGGACGGCCTGGTGGCGCAGTTTCACTGGCGGTGGGAATGGCTCAGATCTTTTCAGCAATTCCGGGCTTGGCCAGCCTGATGTCGTATTGGTACCACTTTGCTATTATGTTCGAAGCCTTGTTTATTCTGACTACTGTTGACGCAGGTACACGTATTGCCCGGTTCATCTTGCAGGAAGCAATGGGAAAAGTTTACGCACCATTTGCCAGAACCAATTGGGTGCTGGGAAGTCTGATCACTAGTTTTCTGGTGGTTTTTGCCTGGGGATATTTCATCTATACCGGAAGTGTATCAACCATCTGGCCAATGTTTGGAGTGGCCAACCAATTACTTGCAACGCTAGCTCTGGCAATCGGAACGTCATTCCTGATTAACAACGGAAAACGAAAATACATTTGGATTACGTTGTGCCCTATGGTCTTTGTTGGAATAACAACAATTACCGGTGGAGTAATGAATATGCTCAATATTTATCTTCCACAGATAATGGTTGAGAAGACCCGTATTCAGGGAACAATCAATACACTTTTAACTGGAATAATCCTGATTTGTGTGATTCTCATCATCAGCGAAGCAACAAATAAATGGGTTAAAGGAAAGAAGAAACCGGCGACAAATTATTGACGATCCGGAAGCGTGGAAAGAAACTTCTGGAACAGCCATGTTTACCTATGCCATGATAACTGGTGTAAAAATGGTTGGCATTAATCACTTACATCAATCGGAATGATGAACTGACAGAGGCTTGCAAAGGAACTAATATTAAAAGCGACAGAAACCATTATGTGCAGCACAAACACATTATTGACGATTTGCATGGACAAGCAACTCTGTTGTGGTATGCCACTGCGCTGTTGAGGTAATTCAATTCAAAGTATTTTATCAGAACGAATCGTTGGGTATAAACTGCGAAAATCAATCAGGATAAAATATAAAAATCTCTCAAATTATTGGATATGAGAGATTTTTTATATACCGATCTTGTCGGGGTGGCCGGATTTGAACCGACGACCTCGTCGTCCCGAACGACGCGCGCTACCAAGCTGCGCTACACCCCGTGAGATTTATGAATCATTCATAATGATTCAATCCTGAACTTAAAATTATAATTCAAATCTATAAATTTCTCTACAAAATCTGATGTTTCGTTCTGCAAAATGATTTGATAAATTGATTTTTTTTTGATAAAAATTCTTACACATGTGATGTGTAAAATAAGAAACCGTTTCAAGCATTTGCTTGAAACGGTTCTTCTAATCCACACAATCAATCCACACTAAAAAACCAATCACCACTAAATTGCGTTGAATAATTTATTCTCAATTAACCTGAAATCATGCATTAATCAAAATACATTAATCAACCTCACAATAATTCATTTACACTCAAATTCAAATTGTTTAAAGTGTAGTTTTATAAACGAAAATCAATAAAAAAAGTTCTGAATTCTACTGACTTGTTATCATCTCAAATCTTAAATATTGTAAATGGATACCTTCAGTGATCTGGCTGACCTTTTGATAAGGAGAAAGAATTTAAGCAAAAAAATCCAACACAAAATTGGGTTGGATTCATGGTACTTATTTTAGTTTCTCAATCTTCTTTCAAACTTAAGCGTGTTCCCCGGGCCATCGAGATGAGATTGGGATTGGTAATTAATACCTGACTTACTCCGTTTCTCATGGCATTAAACCCATTGTCGAGTTTCGGAATCATTCCTTCGTTAATTACTCCTTCCTCCTGAAGCAGCTTAAAACGGTCAAAACTTAATTCTGGAATGACTGAATTTTCGTCTTCCGCATTTAGCAATACACCCTTCTTTTCGAAGCAATAGAATAGATTTACAGTAAAATAGTTCGATAATTCAATGGCTAAATCTGCGGCAATAGTATCAGCGTTGGTGTTGAGTAGTTGTCCATGTCCATCGTGTGTGATTGGTGCCATTACCGGCACCACCTCTTCGTTGAGCAGTAATCTCAATTCAGATGTATTTACTGCTAAAATATCGCCGACCAGGCCGTAATCGATGGTCTTTACCGGACGTTTTCTTGCCCGGATCACATCCAGGTCTGCACCAGACAATCCAATGGAGTTACATCCCCGGGCTTGCAACCCGGCCACAATATTCTTGTTTACCAATCCGGCATAAACCATAGTTACCACTTCTAAGGTTGCTTCATCGGTAATTCGTCTGCCTTCAACCATTTGGGTTTCTATACCTAGTTTTTCTGCTAGGCTTGTTGCAAGTCTTCCTCCGCCGTGAACCAGAATCCGCTTCCCTCTGATTTGTGAAAACTGATTCAACAGAAGATCAAGCGATTCTTTCTCTTCAACGACTTTTCCACCAACCTTTACAATGGTTAATCTTTCCATAAATAAGTGCCTAAAGTTTTAAGTGCTATGAGTGCCTAAAGTTAATATTGCCGGAGTTTAAACTTCGAACTCCAGGCAATTTAGGCACTTCGAACTATTTTATTTCGTCTAAAATCATTTTTAATACTGCTTGTGCCGAGAATAACCGGTTTTCAGCCTCCTGAATAACAATCGAATTTGGGCCGTCGATTACTTCGTCGGTCACAATCATGTTGCGGCGAACCGGCAAACAATGCATAAACTTGGCATTGTTGGTTACGGCCATCTGGCGTTCGGAAACAGTCCAAGAACGGTCCTTCGATAGGATTTGGCCATAATCGGTGTACGATGCCCAGTTTTTGGCATATATGAAGTCGGCGCCTTCAAACGCTTTCATCTGGTCGTATTCCGGTTTCAGGTCGCCCATAAATTCAGGTGCCAATTCATAACCTTCAGGATGTGTTACCACTAATTCGTAGTCGGTTTGGCGCATCCACTCCACAAACGAATTTGGAACTGCCTGTGGTAATGCCCGTGGATGTGGCGCCCAGCTTAAAACCACTTTTGGACGTTCTTTGGTTTTGAACTCTTCGATGGTCAATTGATCGGCAAAAGATTGCAACGGATGGCGGGTTGCTGCTTCCATACTAATTACCGGAACTCCTGAATAATCAACAAATTGCTGAATAATCTTTTCTTCGTAATCGTCTGCGCGATTTTCGAATTTAGCAAACGAACGCACGCCAATAATGTCGCAATAACGACCAATAACAGGAACTGCTTCGCGGATATGTTCGGGTTTGTCGCCATCCATAATCACGCCTAGTTCGGTTTCCAGTTTCCAGCCACCTTCGTTGATATCAAAAACAATCACATTCATTCCCAGATTTAATCCGGCTTTCTGTGTGCTTAAACGGGTGCGGAGACTTGAGTTGAAGAAAACGAGTAAAAGCGTTTTGTTTTTACCCAGATCCTGATATTTGTAGGGTGATTTTTTAAGTTCGAATGCAAGTTTTAATGCTTCATCCAGATTCTCAAGATCATGGACTGATGTAAAATGTCTCATTATGTGTTGAATTATTGACTTAATTTGTTGTATTTCAGAATATTGATCTGAAATTATTTATGGCATAAAGATATAGCAATTTTTTACTTTTGCCTTTTGCCTTATCCCTTTTTCCTTGATTATTTTGGCCTGATTTGCCCGTTTCCATCGACAATCCATTTGTAGCTGGTCAACTCTTCGAGTGCCATTGGTCCACGGGCATGAAGCTTTTGGGTGGAAATGCCAATTTCGGCACCTAGTCCAAACTGGGCACCATCGGTAAAGGCTGTAGATACGTTGCAATAAACAGCTGCTGCATCGACCGATTTGCGGAATATTTCAAGCACTTCAGGGTTTTCAGAAACAATAGCTTCTGAATGTTTTGAGCTGAAGTTTGCTATATGATCGAGTGCCTCATCAAAGTCAGCAACTGTTTTTATAGCCATTTTATAGGATAGAAATTCGGTTCCGAAAGATTCTTCGGTGGCATGTTCAAGCAGTTCTGACGGATAATTCCCATCAAGTATCCGATAAGCTTTTTCATCGGCATAAATAACAACCTGGCTTTGAGGAAGGAGTTCGGTGAGTAATGGCAGATCATTCAGCCGGTTTTCGTGAATGATGAGGCAATCGAGCGTATTACAAACACTCGGGCGGCGTGTTTTTGCATTGTAAACAATCTCCTTACCCTTTGAAACATCGCCAAACTCATCAAAATAAGTATGGCATATTCCGGCACCGGTTTCAATCACCGGAATGGTTGAATTTTCGCGTACAAAATTAATCAGGCTTTGAGAGCCGCGAGGAATAATCAGGTCAACCAAACCATGCGCATGCAAAAGTTCGGTGGTAGCCTCACGATCGACTGGTAGTAGCGATAGAATATTTTCATCCAATTCGTGTTTCCGGAGCACATCCTGAATAACTCTCACGATAGCGACATTCGAATCGTTGGCATCGCTTCCACCCTTTAAAACACAGGCATTCCCCGACTTCAGGCACAACGAAAATACATCGAAAGTTACATTGGGGCGGGCTTCGTAAATGATACCAATTACTCCGAAAGGCACACTTATTTTTGTGATTTTCAGTCCATTTGGTCGACTGGTTTCGCTCAGAACCCGTCCGAGTGGCGAAGGGAGAGAAGCTACATTTTGAATGTCGTCGGCAATTCCTTTTATACGAACGGCAGTTAACATCAACCGGTCGTATTTCGGATCATTTGAATCCATTCGGCTCAAATCTTTGGCATTTTCCTGAAGGATAAACGCCGTATTTTCGATTGCAGCTTTGGCTACATCCTGTAAAACCTGATTTATTTTCTCCACTGAAACAAGGTTCAGTTTACGGCTGGCTTTCAAAACCAGTGTAAGTTGCTCTTTTACTGTCATAATCATTAAATATAAAGCCCCCTTCCAGGGGGAGGAAGGGGGAATATAACTCAGGAATCGTTTGCCGTTGAGAGGCATCAATTAAGGGGTCTATGAAAAGGGTATATCAGTACACAAATCCCGAGTCAATATTGTTATTCCATGATGTACAAGTAGTCATAATGGACCACTGCTTTTTTATTTTTATTGCCTTTGTACTTTTCAGCTTTCTCCGAATTGTACTCCGATTTTCCAATTCCAACCAGCTTTCCGTCTTCGTCTTTAATTTTCACCAAATCGCCTTTTTCAAAAGTGCCTTCGATTGAAACAACTCCAACAGGCAACAGACTGGTGGCCTGGCTTGAAAGAAGTGCATCGCTTGCTCCCTGATTCACAATTAATTCGCCTTTGGCAAAACTTTCAGAATACGAAATCCATTTCTTTACATTCGATGACTTCTTGATTTCAGACAAGAAGGTGGTGTGAACAAAATCCTCCGCCGGATTCATAATCTTCAGGAGGGTATTCTCTTTCATCCCATTGGCAATGTGAACGTTAATGCCGCCTTTCGCTACTTTCTTGGCAATGTGGTATTTGGTCAGCATTCCTCCACGCCCAAAACTCGATTTGCTTGTAGAAATGGCCTCGTTCAGCGGTTTGCTTTTGGAGGTAATTTCGCGAATCACTTTCGATTCAGTCAATTCGGGCGAACCATCGTAAATCCCGTCAATGTTGCTCAGGATAATCAAAGCTTCAGAATCTTCCATCGAAGCAATTAATCCCGAAAGTTCATCATTGTCGGTAAACATCAGTTCGGTGACTGAAATCGTATCGTTCTCATTCACAATCGGAATGACCTTGTTTTCAATCAGTGTCGAGATACAGTTTTTCATGTTCAGGTAATGAACCCGATCACTGAAATTCTCTTTGGTGGTGAGTACCTGAGCACACACAATTCCATAATTATTGAACGCTTCAGCCCACTTGTTGATCATTTTTACCTGACCAACTGCCGACCACAATTGCCGTGCTGAAACTGTATCCAGTTTTCTGCCGTTGCCAATTTCGCCACGTCCTGCTGCGACTGCTCCGGAAGAGACCAGAACAATTTCAACCCCTTCCTGGTGCAAAAAAGCAATCTGGTCAACCAAATGCGAAATGTTGGCATCATTCAATGTTCCATCAGACTTGGTTAGAACGTTACTGCCTACTTTGACAGTTATCTTTTTATAGCGTAAATGTGTCTTCAAAACAGTTTTGTTAGCCTTTTTCAATTTTGTTGAAAGAGGCGATTAACCCTTGAATCAGCGACGAACTAAATCCTTTGTGCTCCATCTCATTCAGTCCGGTAATGGTGATTCCGCGCGGGGTTGTCACTTTGTCGATTTCCTGCTCCGGATGACGGCCCGATTCGAGAATTAAGCCAGTTGCTCCTTTTACAGTTTGTGCTGTAATGAATTGAGCCATTTCTGAGCTAAATCCAATTTCAATGCCTCCTTGCATGGCGGCCCGCATATAACGAAGCGCGAATGCAATCCCGCACGAAGCCAAAACTGTTGCTGCAGCCATCAAATCTTCTGTAATAATAGAAGCCTGACCCAACTGATCGAAAATGTGCAAAACCAAATTTCGCAATTCTTCCGATTTTACATTGGTCGAAATCAGGGTCATCGATTCCTGAATGGCAATGGCTGTATTTGGCATCGCTCTGAAAATCTGAACTTCAGATCCGGAAACTTCTTCCAGCTTCTGAAGCCCAACTCCTGCTACGAGCGAAATCAGAATTTGATTCGGTTTGAGTACAGGTTTAATTTCCTGAATGATTTCAAGAACCTGATATGGTTTGATTGCCAGAATAATAATATCGGCATTCTTTGAGGCTTCAATGTTATCACTAGTAACAGAAACGCCTTGCTCCTGAAGTTTTTCAAGCAGATTTAACCGCCGGCGGGTGACTGTAATTGCTGTGGGTTGTATTTGTTTCGATTTAATTAAACCGAAAGCGATTGCACTTCCCAAATTTCCTCCACCGATAATGGTAATTTTCTGATCAATCATGTTTTTGAAATTAGCTATCCGATTGTTTCAGCCAAGGCCTCAAGGAAGACATCGGCTTGTTCTTGGGTCAAAGTTAGCGGAGAAAGTAACCTGATGGTGTTTGCTCCACTTACGCCGGTAAAAATATGATGTTTTTTTAATAAAACATGACGAATGTCATTAATTTGTTGTTCAAATTCGAGCCCGATCATCAAACCTTGTCCTCTGACCTCTTTTATTTGTGGAAACATTTTCAGTTTACTAATCAGATATTCACCGACTTTGGCGGCATTTTCTACCAGTTTTTCGTCCTCCATAATTTCCAAAACAGCTAAACTTGCAGCACATGCCAGGTAATTTCCACCAAAAGTGGTGCCCAACATGCCGTACCAAGGCTTAATCTCAGGAGCAATCAGCAAGGCGCCAACCGGAAATCCGTTGCCCATTCCTTTGGCTACGGTAATTAAATCGGGTTTTATGGTGGTGTACTGATGGGCGAAGAATTTTCCGCTACGGCCGTACCCCGATTGTATTTCGTCCAGAATCAGCAGTGCTCCGTATTGTTTGCACAGTTTTTCGGCCTGAACCAAAAAGCCTTCAGCAGGAACATGAATACCGCCAATTCCCTGAATACCTTCGATGATTACACCGGCAATTTCATTGGTTTTGAGTTGTTCTTCGAGCAATTCCAGATTATTGAATGGAATAATAATGGCATTCGAAGTTTCATTAACCGGAGCAACTAGTTTTGGATTGTCGGTCACCGCAACGGCGGCCGAAGTACGTCCGTGGAATCCTTTTTTGAAGCTCACAATTTTTTTGAGGCCAGTCACAAATGAGGCCAGTTTCAGAGCGTTTTCGTTGGCTTCGGCTCCTGAATTGACCAGAAAAAGCTGGTAATCCGGATAACCTGAAACTTGCCCAAGTTTTTCGGCAAGTTCTTTTTGCTGAGGAACCTGCACCGAATTGGAATAAAAACCAATTTGGTTTAATTGGCTTGTCAGTCTTTTAATGTAATGTGGATGCGAATGACCAACTGAAATAACAGCATGGCCACCATATAAATCAAGGTATTTGATTCCGTTTTCGTCCCACATGTAACAACCTTCTCCTTTAACAGGAGTGATGTCTTGTAATGGATATACGTCGAATAAATTCATAATAGAAAAATTAGAAGCCCCACCAAACCTCCCCGAGGGGGAGGCTTAAGAAGAGCGAGATTGTTTTTTATTTTGTATAATGCCCTGCCAAATTTGCAGACTGCAAAACTCCCCTCCTTCGGAGGGGTTGGGGGAGGCCGTTTATTCTAAAAAGCCACAGCCTTCAAATTTAAGCCTAGTGTTTCTTCAAGGCCAAAAATCAGGTTCATGTTTTGAACAGCCTGTCCGGAGGCGCCTTTCAGTAAATTATCTGTTACCGAAAGAATCATCAATTTAGTACCATGTTTTTCGAGGTAAACAATTGCTTTGTTGGTGTTTACCACTTGTTTCAGATCAGGATTCGTTTTGCTCACAAAGACAAATGGATGCGATGCATAATAATCCTGATAAAGCTTAACGGCTTCTTCTAAAGAACCGTCAAATTTGGTGTAAACTGAGGCAAAAATGCCTCGGGTATGATTTCCACGAACCGGAATGAAATTGATATCAAAATTGAAGTTGGGCTGAAGTTGTTTGAAACTTTGACCAATTTCGCCCAAATGCTGATGCTCAAAAGCTTTGTAAACCGACACATTGTTGTTTCTCCAACTGAAATGCGAAGTTTCGCTCGGTGCTTGCCCTGCTCCGGTTGAGCCGGTGATGGCATTTACATGAAGTTCATCTTTGATCAAACCTGCCGAAGCCAATGGCAAAACAGCCAATTGAATTCCGGTGGCAAAACAGCCGGGATTGGCTATTCTGTTCGATTTCCGAATAATTTCGCGGTTCAATTCCGGTAGGCCATAAACAAAGTCGTTTCCGTCTCGCTTTAACCTGAAATCGTGACTCAAATCGATGATTTTTACGTTTTCCGGTATGCTGTTTTTCTGAATAAATTCTTTTGATTTTCCGTGTCCCATGCAGAAAAAAGCCACGTCAATCAGCGAAAAATCGGTTTCGGCTACAAAACGAATGTAGGTATCACCCAACAAATCAGTATGAACGTCCGATAGCAAATTACCGCTGTTACTGCTGCTCTGAACAAAAGTCAACTCAGCTTGTGGATGATTCAGCAAAATACGGATCAATTCTCCGGCAGTATATCCGGCGCCACCTATAATTCCAACTTTTATCATTTGTAATGTTTTTCAATTATCAATAAGCATTCACTGGCGTTGCAACGAATGCATCTCCTTTCTTTTCAAGACTTACCATTTCAGGTAAATGTGCTCCGGCAACAATAATGTGAGCCTTAGCAGCGCGTTGAAAAAAATCAGTGCGCGATGCAATCGCCATTTCACCGTTACTATCGAAGGATATGCCAACAGATGGATGGCTGAACTGAACTAACCCGAAATGGATTAAATCGCCAATGCACCAAAATTCTTTCCCATTGGATGAAAAAGAATAAACGGTATGTCCCGGCGTATGTCCGTTTGCTGCTATGGCCTTGATTCCATTACCGATATTTTCATCAGGAAGAAATGGAAGGTACGACTTTGTTGAAACGTAAGGAGCCAAAACCGCTTTAATATTTGCCGCCCGCTCACGCAGATTCTCGGGTATCAACGAAGCATCGCGCATCCAGAAGTCGCTCTCAGTCTGAGATGCCCGGACAATCGCGTTGGGGAATAACTTTTTCCCTTCAGAAGATGTTAATCCGCCGATGTGATCGAAGTGGAAATGAGTGATAAGGATAAGATCAACTTTGGATGGATCTATTCCAGCATCGTTCAACTGTTTCATTAAATGCCCTGACTCTCCGCCAATTCCAGTGTCAACTAAAATTATCTGGTTTGGTGTTCGAACTAAAAATGCATTAACAGGAGTCAGAACTGAATCCTGGCCTCCTGTTAATTTCTTTGCTTCATTCGATTCTATTCCAGACAGATATGAGTTCTGTAAGTATATTTGAGCATCCTGAAGCGTGCGAACTTTTAAATCACCAACCGCTAAATCAGGATTTGTATGCTTAATTTGCCCTACAGTTACCAAGGAGAATTGTAATGTGATAATAACAGCTAAAAAAACAGCTTGAAAAGCAAGTTTCATATTGTCTTAATTTACGATTAAACGATTTACTATTCAGCCACAATTCTCCGGTCTTGTGTCTCCGGTCTCTCTTAAAAAGTCTTGTTTACCGAGTTGTGAATTTTCAGTGAAGTAGAAAGCACTTTGGTAAATCCTTTCACATCGTCGGCGGTCCAAGCCGAGTTTTTCTCGCCGTATTCGCCAAATTCAGAACGCATTAAATCGTGATCCGATTCAACGCCAACCAAAACGAAGTTATATGGTTTCAGTTTCACAATTACTTTTCCGGTAACGGTTTGCTGCGAGTTTTCGAGGAATTTCTCGATGTCGCGCATCACTGGTTCAAAATATAAAGCTTCGTGCAGGAACATTCCGTACCAGTTGCCCAGCTGTTCTTTCCAGTATTGCTGCCATTTGGTTAATGTGTGTTTTTCGAGCATCTGGTGAGCTTTGATCGCGATAATTGGAGCAGCAGCTTCGAAACCTACGCGGCCTTTGATTCCAATGATAGTGTCGCCAATGTGCATATCGCGACCCACGGCATAAGGAGATGCTACAGCTTCCAATGCACGGATGGCATTCACCGGATTGTCGAAAATTTCGCCATTCACACCTTTCAATTCACCTTGAATAAAATCGATGGTAATTTCTTTTTCTTCGGTTTCGGTGAGTTGCGATGGATATGCTTCTTCAGGCAACGTTTTGTTCGATTTCAAGGTTTCTTTTCCGCCAATACTGGTTCCCCAAAGTCCTTTGTTGATGGAATAGTCCATCTTTTTCCAGTCGGCTTCAACACCATGGGCTTTCAGGTAGTCAATTTCTTCCTGACGGCTGAGTTCGAGGTCGCGGGTAGGAGTGAGGATACCAATTTCAGGAGCCAAAATCTGGAACGTTAAATCGAAACGAACCTGGTCGTTTCCGGCACCGGTACTTCCGTGGGCTACATATTTGGCGCCAATTTGTTTGGCATATTCAATAATGGCAATGGCCTGAAATACACGCTCTGAACTTACCGAAATCGGGTAAGTATTGTTCCGGAGAATATTGCCGAAAACCATGTATTTGATGCTTTTTTCGTAATAAGTGTCGGTTACGTCGAGCGTGACATGTTTGACTGCGCCCAGGTTATAGGCTTTTTTCTCCACCGCATCCAGTTCTGCCTGATTAAAA
>Ga0079306_1001560_pt1 | contig 14854 bp, 11 predicted proteins | sample Methanotroph_Enr_FD_79181 | JGI IMG/M metagenome (GOLD analysis project Ga0079306, IMG submission 79181) | Enriched soil microbial communities from Old Woman Creek wetland in Ohio, USA - Methanotroph_Enrichment_5 | ecosystem: Environmental > Terrestrial > Soil > Wetlands | place: USA: Ohio...
ACCATCCATAATTATCATCGAAATCCCAGCGTCCGTAATGAAAAGGCGCCCATCCCCAATTATAGTCTGATACCCATGTCCAGCCATATTCAGTAAGTATCCAATGGCCTTGTGATGAATAGGGGGCAAAGTCGGGGCCGGCATCCGGGATCCAGACATACCCGTAGTTTGGATAATCGACCCATTGCCCGTAAGGGTTTAATTGATCGTAGAAGACCTGGAAACTCACGTATCCTTGCTGAGCTGATGTCCTTTCCGGCGTTAGCAGCACCGAAAGCATCAAAGCGGTGACAATTGCGAAAATTCTGATGGTTGGTTTCATTGTAGTTTTTATTATATTCCCTGGTATTGCCTGGGGAATGATTGGCGTTAGTTATGAATTAAGTTGGTGCATTAATTTTTGCCGGGTTATGAACATCCGGCTTTTCACTGTCCCGATGTTCAGCCCAAGTTCTTCTGCAATTTCCTTGTACTTGAAGCCCTGGTGGTGCATTTTAAAAGGCAGTTTCAGGTCGTCATCCAGGGTTTCAATAATTTTTTCTATTTCCTTTGAAGTGAACAGCGAATCAGGGTCATCAGATCCCGATGCATGTGTAAAGTTTTGGAAAAACCCTTCCTTTGTCAGTTCGTTGTATATATTATGACGCAAGGAGCGACGGTAGCTGTTTATGTAAGTATTCTTTAAAATGGTGAAAGTCCAGGCTTTAAAATTCGATTCATACGCGAACTTATCGCGATATTTCAAAGCCTTCATGTAAGTTTCCTGTACCAGGTCCTTTGCATCTTCCTTATCCATTGTCAGGCTGTAAGCCAACCTCATAAGGCCCTGCTCCAGGTTGATCAGTTTGTTTTGAAAGTCGATGGTTGTCAATGCAGTTGTGTTTTATCTCAATTTAAATAAATGGCGATTAATTCCAATAAGTCTTCTTTATGGATAGGTTTTGAAATGTAGTTGTCAAAACCCGCTTGCAGCGCTTTCGCTTTGTCCTGGTTAAGGGCGTATGCCGTTAAGGCAATGATCGGCAGTTTAGGATTCGTTTTTTTTATGATCCTTGTGGCATTATCTCCATTGATCACAGGCATCTTTATATCCATTAAGATCAATGAAATATCCGGGTTGTCTTTTACCATTTCAATTGCTTTTTCTCCATTCCATGCATGAAGTGTTTTGGCCTTTGAAACTGACAGTAATTCCTCGATGTAGGTGTGATTGGAGGTGTCGTCTTCAACAATAAGGATTGTTTTCCCTGCCCAATTCCCGTGAGGGTTGCTATCTTTCGGGTTTTTTGCAGTTTCCGCGGTGATAGCATTGTGTGTGTAAGGAATTGAGAACCTGAAAGTAGATCCTTTTCCGGGATCCGAATTGAAAGTCAGCTTGCCTCCCAGTTTTTCCACCAGCGCTTTTGAGATTGACAGTCCAAGTCCATTGCCCCCGTATACGTGGGCCTTTGTGTTTTCTACCTGCCTGAATCGCTCAAAAATAATCTCCTGGTCTTTTAGTGCTATACCAATTCCTGAATCCTGAACATAGAATTCTATGAATTTTTCCTTTACATCAATTCCAAACCTTACCTCTCCTTCCTGAGTAAATTTCAGCGCGTTATTCAATAAGTTGCAGAGTACCTGTTTAACCCTGTTTTTATCCGTTTCAGTTTCCACAGATCTAAATCCAGGTTTGGAATCATATACCAGTTTTATCTTAGGGGGATAAACCTGTTTCTTGTATGTTGCATGGATTTCCTCCATCAAAGTGCTGATGTTGATCAATTCATTGTCAATAATCACTTGCCCCGCTTCAATCTTCGAGATATCGATAATATCGCTTATCACTGTGAGGAGTTGATTACAACTTGCATCTATAATTTGAGCATAACGTATTGATTTACCTTCAGGTAAATCGCGATCTGTAAGAAGTTCCGAGAAGCCCATTATGGCATTCATCGGGGTGCGTATTTCATGGCTGATATTTGCCAGGAAGGCGGATTTGAGATTATCCGATTCTTCAGCCTTATCTTTTGCAATAACCAGATCTTTATTCATGCGTTTGATCCGGCTTAGGTTCTCTGTAATTTCTGCATTCAATGCCAGGTATCCCTTGTTCAATGCCAGGATCTCGGCATTTTGTTCCTGAAGATGTATCTCGTTATCTCTCAATTCCTGTTCTGCTGACTTTCGTTCAGTAATATCCTGGATTGAGCCAATGATCTGTGTGGGTTTCCCATCAGGATCAATTTGCAGAATTCCTGTGCCGAACAAATTCCTGATTTCCCCACCAGGTTTGATGATTCTGAAATCCAACATTTCCCGGTTCTCGCCGACAGTGGTTTGCCTGATCCAACTTAAAAGGGAATCCCTGTCTTCCGGGTGAATACAGGCCAAAAAAGATTCAATTGTTACTAAGAACAGATCTTTATGTACTCCAAAAATGTTATACATCTCATCCGACCACTTGATCTCATCGTTGTTGAAATTGAATTTGTAGCTGCCTATTTTCGCGATTTGCTGGGTCTTGGATAACAGTTCCTCACTTTCGCGGAGGTTTCTGTCTGTCAGTTTGCGTTCAGAGATGTCCATGATATTACATTGAATAACATCTATATTGTTGACCTGGTAAACATTGCTTACAAATTCAACCTCTACTTTCTGCCCGTTCGATCGCTGCAGGGGCATGTCATCAAAACGTATATAATGATTCGTTTTTAATTCGCTGAATGCTTGCTTGGATTCTTCCTTATTCCTGAATAAACCGATCTCCCAGAGTTGCTTGCCTATAATATTGTCCAGTGGATATCCCAGCAGCTTGACAATAAACGGATTGGCATCAACTATTTTTGCAGTAATAGGATTCAGGATCAATATACCATCTTTTGCAGTTTCAAAAAGACGTCTATACCTCGTTTCGGAATTCGAAAATGAGTTTTTGACATGAGGATGGTCTGGCTTGCCAACTCGTTTCCCCTTCCCAGGAGATTCAACCAATTGTTCTGATACTGTTTCGATGTTTGTCATTTCACCTATGCTTTAAGCAGGCTTTAAGTTATGATGCTCTTCGTTTTTTCTGGCTGATTGTTAAGTTTAAGGTTACTTTATTTAATCTGGTATAAATTCCTGGTTCTGTATCATTCACGAACCTTACATTTTGCTATAAGCTAACTAATTATTAAGAAATCGACAGTGGAGAATTGAGGAGATTTACTTTCTCGGTATTCCGGCAGCCTATGATAGCAGGTGAGATTCCCTGTAATAAAGCCTTATGCTTGTTTAGGGATTGTATGGTATAAAATTACTTGACAATACGTATAGAAAAGTTATACAATTCTTTATTTAATTTACATATTTCACACATTCCCGGCTGGTTATTCTGGATTCAAATCAATTGAAAAAAGAGGCTGTCTCAAAAGTGGAATCCTTATTCCACTATTGAGACAGCCTTATCAAGATCTCAGTTTATTATTTGTTATGGTCGTACTACTGAATTCATTTGGAGAGTGGCTGCAGTCTGGGCTAGTATTCTTCCTTTTAAGGATGCACCTGTTTGCATATTTATACCTGTCTTACCTAAGATGGTTCCTTCAAAATGACTGGTTGTACCTAAGGTTACAGCGCCGGATGTCTGCCAGAAAATATTCTTTGCCTGCGCACCTCCGCTTAAGGTTATTTTAACCGCTGAACTCATATTTAGGGTTCCGGCAACCTGGAATATCCAGACATCTTTTGAGCCACCAGAAATTGTAATATTTGTAGGTATGTTAAGCGAAGTTGTCCATTTATACAGTCCTGGTGTAAGCGTTTTGCCTCCGATATTGCCAGCGCCCAGGTTGAGGAAATTCGGGTTTTTACGCCCGGCGGCGTCAGTATAGGCAGTTTGCATGTCAGACACGGCTGTTGTCAGCCTGCTCGCATTCGTCACCCTGCAAGGAAGTGGACCAGCAGCATTAACACTATAGATTGTACCGGTAACTTCTGAACACCTTAACAGGATAGCTGCGCCAGTGATTGGACTTGTCCCGACATCCCCTTTGACAGCAGATGGATAAACATCGGTAATCCCAGATTTTGAAAGAATTACAAAATTGCCAGCCATCCCCAGGTTTACTGCTTTCAATGTTGTGCCTGATGGTTGCTGAACAGAAGATTTTTCAATGGGCATCAACCCGGAATTGAAATTGGGTTCCTCCTCCTTTTTGCACCCCCCCCCGATAACACGAGCAATATCATTGCCGTGATTGGAAACCCGTTAATTAATTTCATGATATATTGAAGTTAGTTGTAACGGTATTGCCACGTAGCAAAGGTCATTCCTTAAATACTAAAATGTGTTATATGGTAATGGGAAATTGTTACATGTATCATGGATTCAAAACTGGATAAAGAGGATTACATCTTTTCCATGTACCAGCTTAATTCCTTTTCCATTTTTTTGTAGCGGAATATGGATGTGATAATTTTTTGAAGGCGGAGGAAGGCTGTTTCGCTCTTCACTACGTAATCAGTTGCCTTGTGGTGCATGCAATCTACAGCTACTTCAATTTTATCCTGTGAGGATAACATTACAACCGGAATTTCAGGATTGAAGGCTTTTATTTTATCCAGCGTTTCTATTCCGTTCATAGCATTTTTATCTATGCCATCCAGTAAATAGTCCAGTATGACCACATCAGGATTATTGGATAAAAACTCAATGCAAAGTTCGCCGGTCACAAAGGTTTCAATAGCAAAGTCGGCATGCCCGAGAAATTCGATTTCCAATGATTTTAGATACAATGCATCGTCATCAACCAGGAAAAGCTTTATTTTTTTTTCATCTTTCATTTGCCGGAGTTCTTGATTGTATTAAACTCTTCTTTCAGTTCCTCGCATGCCTGCAGGCAAACATTTTCAATCTGCAGGACAAGGTTGGGTATTCCATCCGATTGTTGGCGGGTACTTGCATATTCCTGCACTCTTTTTGCCATGTTTTCAAAATCGATGCTGATTCCTACAATTGAAAATGAGGGTATCATTTTATGCACTGCAGCATATAATGAGGCCCAGTCTTTATCCTGCAATCCTTTTTTCATTGCACTGATTAAAGGAGGTGTCTGCTCGAGGTAAAGCGAAATCATTTCCATCATCAAAGCGGGATTTGATTTGGTCCGGCGGGTTAAATAATCCAGGTCAATGCATCTTATCTTTGCACAGGGGTTGTCTTCAATCATTTTATTCCCGGGAGCGAAAACGGATTTTTTTACATATTCGATAATTTTACTATATAATAAGCGCTCGTCAATCGGTTTTGCGATATAATCATTCATCCCGACGGCCTTGCATTTTTCAAGGTCAACAGTGGTTACATCGGCAGTTAAAGCGATGATGGGAATGGTTAATTTTAAATTTTTCCGAATATAATCTGTTGCTTCGAAGCCGTTCATCTCGGGCATCTGCAAGTCCATCAGGACAATATCATATGCATTTGTTTCCAGTTTTTCGACAGCCACTTTCCCATTGGTTGCAATATCACATTCAAATCCGAAATCGTCCAGCAGGGTTCTCATCAGTAGTTGATTCAGGGCAATATCTTCAGCCACCAGGACTTTAATGTTTTTTGCTTCAGTGTCCAATTCCTCTACCCTTGCTTCAACTTCTGCTTCTGCTTTTGTCTTCAGGAAGCTTAGGATAAAGCTAAAAGTTGAGCCCTCATCTACTATGCTTTTCACCTGTATACTTCCGCCCTGTGCTTTCACCAATTGCCTGACAATGGCCAGTCCCAATCCAGTTCCCCCGTATAAGCGGGAAGTGCTGCTGGTAGCCTGCTGAAAATTCTCAAAAATGTTGTTTATTTTAGTTTCCGGTATCCCGATCCCTGTATCTTTTACTGCAAATTCAATGGTAGCTGATTCTTCATCTTCACTCAGCAAACATACAGCTACCGTAATTTTCCCCTTTGTCGTGAATTTTACTGCATTGCTCACCAGGTTCAGGATGATCTGGTGCAAACGAACCGGGTCACCTACCAATACTTCAGGAATTTTGTCATCATATACTTTAACCAGTTCCAGGTTCTTTTCCTGGATTTTAGTCTCGAACAAATGAAGCATGGCTGACAAGGATAACGACATTTTAAAAGGTGTTTGCTCAAATGTCATCTTTCCCGCATCTACCTTGGCCAGGTCGAGTATGTCGTTAATCAGCACTATGAGCGCATCACCGCTCATTTTTATAGCATGGAGGTATTCTTTCTGTTTAGCGTTAAGATCAGTTTTTAACAACACTTTTGTAAACCCGATGATTGCATTCATGGGAGTACGTATTTCGTGACTCATGTTTGACAAAAACTGCTGTTTTGCTTTTACTGCATTCTCGGCAAGCCGTGTGGCATTTTCGGCTTTTAATTTTGCCTCTTCGGCAATCCCGGTAGCCAGTTCGGCAATCACAATTGCTTCAGTCAGTTCCGTTTCAATACGCTTCTGCTCGGTAATATCCCTGGCCACAAGCACAACACCAAGTACATTTCCCCTGTCATCCTTATAGACCGATCCATTGCATAATACATCCGTTAGTTTGCCATCCATTATTGTTAGTGGATAGTCCACTATGAATCCCTTTTCAAATACTTGCTGATACCCTTCACGCGCTTGTATGGGGTCAGTGAAATAGTTAATAAAATCAGTGCCGAATAGCTTCCCGCGCGTGACTCCCGTTACTTTTACAGTAGCCTCGTTCATATCAGTGATTTTCCCTGCAGGGCTGATTGTGAATAATGGATCACGGCTCGCTTCAATAAGACTCAGGGAATATTGAGAAGCTAATTTTAGGGAATCGCTTGCTGCTTCTAATTCTTTATTTGCAGTTTCCCGTTTTTCTTTCTCCTTGTTTTGAAAAGCGAGCTCTTTATTAGCAATGCTCAATTCTTCTGCTCGTTTTTCTTTTTCATTGTTCTGAAAGACAAGTTCTTTGTTGGCAATACTTAATTCTGCCGCCCGTTTTTCTTTTTCTTCGTTCTGAAATGCCAATTCGTTATTGGCAATTTGCAGCTCTATGACCCATTTTTGTTCAGCAATGTCTCGTGCCACCAGAACTGCACCAAGCACATCTTCTTTATCATCTTTATAAACCGATCCGTTGAATAAAACGTCGGTAAGTTTGCCGTCTGTATCACAAAATGTAAGCGGGGAATTGGTAACTAATCCTTTTGCAAATACTTCCCTGCAAATGTCAGAAGCAAGCTGTTGTTCCGTGAAATAACCGAAGAATGAGGAGCCTGTGAGCTTCTCGCGCGAAATACCTGTAATATTGACCAATGCCTCGTTCATATCGGTTATCATGCCATCGGCATTGATAGTGATTAACGGGTCCAGGCTGGCTTCTATCAGGCTGCTGGCATAAAAAGACTCATGCGAGTTTGTTCTTTCCATTATATTTGCTTTGTACTATCTTCTCGAATGTTAATTGACATTTCCAATTTCTTCAATCGGGCATCGGCTCCTGTTCTTTAATTGCTTGAAATGAGAAGGGGAAAGGCCCGTAACTTTTTTAAACTGATTGGAAAGATGCGCCACACTGCTGTAATGAAGCTGGTACGAGATTTCCGTAAGGTTAAGCTCTTCATACAGTAACAACTCCTTTACACGTTCAATTTTATGAAGGATGATGAATTGCTGTATTGTGATGCCCTTTACTTCGGAAAAAAGGTTTGACAGGTAAGTGTAATCGTAATTTAGTTTTTCGCTGATGAAATCAGAATAATTGATTTTCATGGATTCATCAGTATAGTGGATCAATTCGGTGATTACGTTTTTTATTTTTTCAATCAGTACGGCTTTCTTGTCATCCATGAGTTCGAGACCTGAAGTGAGCAAGGCAAATTTCACCTGTTCACGCTGTTCTATGGAGAGGTCTTCCATAATCTCAACTTCTCCTAAATCAACCACGATAAAGTGCAGGCCAAGCTTCTTTAACTCTTCTTTCACAGCCAGTTTGCAACGATTGCTCACCATGTACTTGATGTAGAGTTTCATGCAGGTATCTTACGTTTTTTTACGTAGCAAAGTTGCTTCCAATATGGGTAATAAACGTTACACATATCTATGCAATGTTTACATAATTCATACATCTGCCCAACATAGATGTCTGAGCGGTTATTCGTTGGTGTTCCCTGAACGATTCTATCAAACGGATATATTTGGTCGGCTATCGGCGCCCGGCAAGCCAGCAGCTTACTTTGAAGGCTTCTGTTCAGCAGGACATGAGCGTATTGCATCAAAGAAAGGGGTTTGCTTTTCTTCAACACATTTGACCGCGTACAGGTATAGTGCTGCACTCCAGGTTTGCCAGTCCTGCCCCTTTGGCTTTCCATCCTGGGCTTTATGCCATTCATTGAACCCAAAATCAAGATCCTGTGAGTTGGCCTTCCTGATACATCGCGTCAATTCAATAAGTTTCGTTCCTGCCAATGAATATCTTTTGGCCGCTACTAGCGCTGCTACATAAAACCCACAAATAAACGGCCAGATACCACCATTATGGTATTCGCCCGGAAGGTTAAATGAGGCGTAACGTTCACGCCAGTCAGGGTCCTGTGGTTGAATATAGGGGAAGAAATTGGGTGGCAGATTGATTGCGAGGGAGCCATTTTTTATCATGCCGGCGCATTCTTCCTCGATCCATGATACCATTTCATCGGCGCGAGAAGGTGAAGCGAGGCCGGATAGTATTGCAAGGCTGTTGCCAAGCAGGTCGAACCGTTCGCTGCTGTATATTTTATAGGACCAGAAAGCATAGTAAGGTTTATGTTTTACTACCAGCCCTTCGTGAACATGGTGATGTGGTGACCCTCCCTGAATAGTAAACCGTCCCATGTCATGCCGGACCATATCGGCTCTTTCATGGTTGCCTAATAACCTTAAATAGCTGTAAACAATTGTATTTACAAACAGCCCGTAACCGGGGACCCATTGTTCGTCGCGCCAGTCGCTTGTAGGTTGCTGGCCAACCAGGTAACGGTCCGACGGGCTCTGGTATTCCATCCATGTAAGAGCCTTTTCCACAGCTTTGTCCAGGAAGTCCTTTTCTCCCGTCACATTTCTGTATATACCTGCAGCAAGCAAAAACAGGGGGGTTGAATCACTGGATCCACGGTCATTCCTGTCATGCACCAACGAAGGCATATGGCCATGTTCCGTCTGATTTGCAGCCAATGTTTCCAATACTTTCTTAATACTATCGAATAGTTTCTTATTCCCGGAAACAGCAATTCCAAGAATGGAAAACAACAGGTCCCGGGTATAGGGTTCCGGGTATCCCCATCCTGCTGTTCTTGGAAGGCCATGATAGGGTCCGTGTGCATTATGCAGCAATACTTCCAGGGCGGCCTTCCTTGCCTCTTCTATCTCTTTCCAGTCTTCGGGATGCATGGGGTATAATTTGAAAATGTGAAAATGTGAGGATGTAAGGATGCGTGGATTTACTAATGAATTGATTTGGAGATTTATGGAGAAGAGTCAAATCAATTTATACCTAGTTTTTCGTGCATTATTTCAACAAATCTTTTGGCTACTACCCGGTAGTCAAATTTCCCGACTACATGTTTACGTGCTGCAACCCCCATTTTTTCGCGCAAGGCAGCATCTTTCATCAGGATCAGGAGATCCCTTGCAATATCCTGGACATTGGCGCGATAATCCACTGTGCGCGGCACTTTGAATATCACCTTGTGCTTATCCCCGAACCCCGACTCACTGCCAAGTACTACTTCATCCACTGAAATTCGCGTTGCAACTTCTGCCATAAATGCGGTTTCACCCTGGATGAGTGTATCAAGCATCCCCATAGCCCTGATCCCGATTACAGGTTTCTGACATGCCCCTGCCTCTACCTGGGGCATTCCAAATCCTTCAAGGCGAGATGGTGCGGCATAAATATCGCAGGCTCCGACCAGGTAAGGCATGAAACACCTGGAAATGGTGTTGGTCTCATAAGCCACATTTTTATCAATCCCAAGATGGACTGCCATTTCCAGGTCTGCGAGGTTCTGAAGCTTGGTGCGGGGTTGGGGCCATACCTTGCAAATATATTTCCATGCAGGCGCTTTTGAATCAATTATGGTCAATGCCTGCATCACTTCCTGTGCTCCTTTGGATGCTGCATCTCCCCCCACGGTCAGGATCATGAGTTGATCTGGTGAAACACCCAGCGCTTCGCGCACGGCTATTATTTTCGGGTCATCCCTGGAGCGGGGAATAAATGCATCTGTATCGCAACCAACTGGCAATACCTCGATAATATCGCCCCTGATGCCATCGCGGACATACATCTCTTTTACCCAATTCGAGGTTACCAAAATCAGTGGAAGAGCGTTCAGCACCTCCTGGTAATTTGCAATATAACCATCAGCAACCAGCCATGGTACAGGCTGTACACCATACCGCTGAGGGTGAAGCACCAATTGGGGGGTATGCCCCCAATAACCTACTCCAACCGCAATATCAGGCTTAAACCATCGATAATACCATTCCTTTTCTTGGGCCGATTCGAAATGCACAGCATGGGCATCTATTCCCATTTCAAGTAGACCCCTGTAAAGCAGGTCTCCCTGAGTTGCAAGTCCCCCGGGTTGAGGTGGGTAATCATATAATACCAGGACTTTCATTTAATGGATTGTAAATGATCTGAAGTGAAGATTTTTTAATAGGTGCCTGATGGGAAATTTCCTGATTCGAGCCATTTCATGGCATCTGAAGGATCCAGGAATGCCCAGAAAGCTTCTGCCCTTGGTGTGGTCTCTTCTTCAAAACTGCCTTTGGCAAAACCATAAATTTCTGTTACCAGCTTGTATTTTTTTAACCAGGTCAGTTTTGTAAGTTTCCTATATTCAGGGGCTTGTTCAACAGGCCTGGGATAGTATTTCCTGTTTCCATCCTCATAGGCAAATGCCCATAGTTCATTGGCCGTGATCCTGCCGGAATGCCATAGCTCGATAACCGCTTTCCCGGTCTCCTCATGGCGGAGGTGTCTCGTGTATTCACCTGAAGGATTGTGGGAAATCAACAGGTCGAAATGAACCGTTGGTAATAAGCCTGCAATGGTATTTTCCACCTCTGTCTTGTTCAAAGGCTCCTGGTCCGGTCCGTCATCAAGGTCGCCCATGACCCCTTCCGAACCAAGGACTTTCATCGCCTGACAGAACTTAGCAGCCCGTTCCTTGTCACTGCCCCTGCAAAGGCAAACGATATAACTTTTCCAGGTTGGATTGCTTAACAGTGTACCCCCCGTCCATAAGGTTTCATCATCGGGGTGGGCAACTATGACTGCAACTGTTTTATTTTTCAGACGAGCCATTGATCCCTTACTGATCCAGGAGTTTGTATAATTCTTTCAGGTCAGGGGAAAGGATGATTTCGGTCCTGCGGTTGCCTGCGCGCCCTTCTGCTGTTTCATTGGGTTTTACAGGATGAAATTTACCCCTGCCGGATGCTGTGATGCGACCCGGGTCAAAGCCATTGTCTTTCGTCAGGATACGTACGATTGATGTAGCTCTTGCAGTACTGAGATCCCAGTTATCTTCAAATTGCCTGGTTTTGATAGGGACATTATCTGTATGTCCTTCAATCACTACATTGATATCTTTTGTGCTATTTAGAACCTGGGAAAGTGATTTGAGCGCTTCTTTCCCTTTGGGATCAACCACATCGCTGCCCGATTTGAACAGCAGCTTTTCTTCCATCGATACGTAAACATTACCATCCTTTATAAAAACGGTCATCTCATCGGACTTATATTTATTCAGCGCATCGGCAATGGATGTTTTTAACTTGCTCATCACATCCTTCTGGGACTGGATTAAATCCTGGAGGCTCTTTAAGCGTTTTGCCTGGTCGGCAATTGTCAGGTTGGATTCAGTGGAAAGTGCGCTTAAATCATCCTGGAACTTTGCGTTTTGTAATTGCAGGGATACTTTATCCTGTTTCAGATTTACTACTTGTGTGTTGCAGTCGTTCAACTGGCTTTGCGTTAATGCATTGTCTTTTTGCAATTGGTCAACCTCGGCCCGGGAGGCTAATAGTTTCTTGCCTGGACCGCAGGATGTCAGCGACAAAATAGAAACCAGGGATAAAAGAGCAAGGAAAATAAACGTATTTTTCATTTTATGGATTTAAGTTTATTGTTTGTGCAAAGTTGACTCTTCCGTGAAAGGGAAGTGTTACATAACTCTTTCAATCTATTACATAATTCACATGTTTGTGCCAGCAGCCGGTATAGGCCTGATTTATGGAAGCAGCCTGGTTCACTGAATTATGCGTTTCATTTTTTCACGCTCCTTTTTGAACCACTTCCTGGGGGCACGGTTGTTCAGATCATTCATCTGTTTGTATGCTTTCACCAGGGAGTGGGGCAACTCTCCCTGGTAAACTATTTTGTAAAAAGAAAAGCCGTTATATGGGATGGTGTTTTCTCCTGCATTTATTTTAACCTGCTTGTCCACTTTTCTATCATTGAAGCCTGATAAAAAAACTTTCCTCCTTGCTTTGTTCAACCGTTCTAAATCCCTTAGGACAAGCGCGGGCCCGAGAACAACTTCGCATTTATCCTGGACTGTAAACAGCAACTGGCCTTTTGTGTATTTGTTTAAATATCTGATGAACATCGAATCCTTTACTGACATTCTTTCAACCAGTAAAGAATCTTCTTCGCTCAAGCCTGATCCTTTCTTGTTTTGCGAAAACAGGTAGTATTTCTTCCTGGCTTCGAAAAACCGGATGTACTCCTTTTCTTTTTCAGCATACAACATGGGATAGACTGTAATAGAGGCTTTTGGATTTTCTTTTAAAAAGTCAGCCATCTTATCCAGGAACCTTTCCTGGGCGGGCATGATATTGCTTTGTCGCATATTCCATTTCAAAGTGAGCGACTTCTCAATTACATTTTCTACGGTTTTTACTTGTAATCTATATGGAGTTGTGGCGGGTTTGATAAAAATATTTCCCAGAAGATCCAGGATTACATCTTTCAGGTGAAATTTGGGGTTCTTCAGGTCACCGGTAATAGGAATCTCATAATCGATGATGTTGCCCCGTTCACGTATTAAGGACATGATGAGGGGCAAGGGAATCCATTTTGTGTCTTTCTTCCGTAACCGTTTGGTAATGCGGGGGTCGATGACGAGCAGGTGATTCTCGCTTTTGATAATTCCGTTTCTGACATTCCAGGTGCCGTTGAATTCCAGGGTTCCCCTGTCGAGCGGGAAAGAAGTGTAAGTAATCAGGTAGGGATTGAATAATGCAGCAGGTACCTGTCGAAGGTTATAATGAAAATCAAAATCAGAACTGTCCTTTGGATTTATGCTCAGGTTGACCTGGATATCCCCGTAAGGTTGCACCCCGGATTTTAAGATGGCTTTTACCCTTTTATGGTTTTTATTTACGGAATCAGCAATAATAGTTACTGGATTTGCCTCTATTGAAAATTTCTCACTCAGGGAGTAATCGTTGAAAAGAAATCGTCCTTTATAAACTGCCAGCCTGTTGATCATATAATCGCTCCTGAAAAAATTCCTTGCAAGCGCCTTTATATATTCTGCTATTTGCAGGATGAGGTTGAACCTGGCTGTATTCGCTTTGGTTGCCGAAATGTTTGAGCCGTTTTTGCCAAACATGGTTTGAAGGTTGTCCAGTTCATCATACCTCTCGTATTTGAAATATGGTTGACTGAGTAGTACGGAATCGAAAAGATATTGATGATTCCTGGGACTTAATTCTTCTATTCTCAGTACTAATTTCTTAAACGAAGCATAATCATCAAGCGGATTTTTCCCAAAATGAAAGTCATTCAGTTCGAGCATACCAAATGCATTCAGGTTTTCAGGGTCTTTCAGGTTTCCGCTCGCCTTAATATCAGCCTCAAGGAAGGCGATAAAATGCCCGTAATTGATTAAATCCTTCAGGTATTGCTCAATAGGTGTCAGGTCGAACTTATGAACTATCGCGTTGAGCCAGTAATCGCTTGTTTTAAAATTGATCGTAAAATTGCCTTTCATAGTGCCAGCGCCGGTTCCTGAGAGCAGTGAAAACCCTGCTGCAATTGTATCTGCATTCCATAATATGCCTGTACTTACAATGTTTACATCCTTTATGTAGTAAACAACTGGAATGACTGATTCAAAGTAATGAAACTCTCCATTTATTATATTTATTTTCAGAAGGTTAAAATGATAGGGCCGTGAAGTTTGCCTGTTTTTTTTAGGCGTAAATTTTGTGATCAGGTCATTGAAATTAAGATGTTTTCCCTGCTGGATAATAATTCCTTTCGGCCGGTCAACTGTAAGTTCGGTTATTTCGATCGTTCTTGATAACAATTTTTTCAAGGCAAAATTTGCACTTGCTCCCTTTGCCGAAAAGAAAATGCTGTCGCCTTCCTTGATGTCCCTGCCGGCATTGTATTCGTAAATTTTAAGGTTGCCGATATGAACATAACCCGTAAAAGGGTTCACATATACCCAGCCTGCAGTAATTTGCCTGCCGGTATATTTTACGTCATACTTTTCAATGAGGTGCTTTGCAATAGGGGAAATCAGGGCTATAGGGACAATAGCGACAACCACGATGGAACTGAGCAGTATGATTACTGACTTGATTATTTTGGCATGAGTGAATTTCATCAGTCGGGTACTGGTTTTGCCCGGATAATTGTGTGGTCCGGATGGATGTTTCAGGATGCTTCCCGTGTTTATATTCTTAACCCTTGATTAGCATGTATAAAGGTGATATGCTTTACATTGAAATGTGTTATACAACTATTGAAAAAGATTATATTATTCACACATTTTGAGGAACTCGTCGATTTGGTTAACTATTCTTTTGGATTTGAACAGAGTAGGCGT
>Ga0079306_1001561_pt1 | contig 14853 bp, 15 predicted proteins | sample Methanotroph_Enr_FD_79181 | JGI IMG/M metagenome (GOLD analysis project Ga0079306, IMG submission 79181) | Enriched soil microbial communities from Old Woman Creek wetland in Ohio, USA - Methanotroph_Enrichment_5 | ecosystem: Environmental > Terrestrial > Soil > Wetlands | place: USA: Ohio...
ACAGATATCGTATTGATTTCGTTAGGATCTAATGTATTAAAATCACGTTCAACACCGTCGACCAATACCAATGGAGCCGACCCGTTCCAGCTCGACAGACCACGGATGACAATTTCCGAGCTGCTTGCGCCTGGCTCACCCGTCTGCTGAATCGTTAATACTCCCGAAAGTTTACCTGTGATTGCATTGGTAACATTCGAAGAGCCCGAACGCATCAGCGATGAATTATTCACCTGTGTAATGGCACCAACAACACTCTCCTTCTTCTGTGTTCCGTAACCTACGACTACCACCTCGTCAATGCCGACGGTACTCTCAGAAAGGGTAACATTGAAAACGCTTCCCGTGCCTACGGGAATTTCCTTTGGTGTAAGCCCGACAAAACTGAACACAAGCGTCTGGGCTGAAGCCGGAACAGGAAGATTAAATTTCCCGTCCAGGTTAGTAACGGTCCCGATGGTTGTCCCTTTCACAACAACTGAGGCTCCCGGAATTGGCGCTTTATCATCGCCGATCACTGTACCTGTGATGGTTTTTTGCTGTGCCGAAGCACTCAGCTGGGATAGAAAGAAAATCCCGACCACAAAAAACGCTGCAAAGAGCACAAAATGTCTCTTCAGGAAAAATTTTTGCACTGCATCATTTTTCATACACGTCCATTTAGTTAATTTTCGTTAATTTTTATGCACCCAATCGTAATCGTTTATTACGTTTATATATCTGACAAACAGGATATAACAGCTTATTGTTAGTTTCGTTAAGGCACACAGCAAAGCAAATAAATATATTTTGAAATTAAAAATGGTTAAAAACTGTTTATGGGGTTGAAATGGTTATGCAATCGATTGCTTTTTGTTCAAAGTGTATTAAAACAACGACTTAGTAATTATTGTCGCCGCATCGACATGTTGTACAACATGTTTTTAATCGTTAAACCATTTTGTTGGGAAAAAGTCAATTATCAATAATTCTACTGATTATTAGACTTTTAGATAATATTTTATATAATAATATTGTTTATTGATTTTAAGGAGTGGCTCAATTCGTAGCATCTATCCATAGATAGCATTATAAATGATGGTATTATAGCATTAGAACTGGATTATTGGTTTTTAGACTAATAAGTTCTAATGTTAGAATCCTTGGTCGGTTTTGTTGCATGAGCGACCGATTAAAGGGTAATATAAAAGTGACCGGGTGACTAAAGAAGTCACCGGTCACTTTTATAATGGGGATGGAATCAGAAAAGCATTTTGATTTTTTCGAATACCGATTGAGGTTCGGGATTAAGTGGAAAAACCAGCAATGGTTTCAAATAGTTTATTTTGTTTTCGCGTTTGAATTTCTCTATTCCACCTCCCGTGATATTGAGCATAATCGTTGCATTCTTATCGATCTCACCGGAATTAACTGCCTGAATTAACGATGCAACTGCAACTGCAGCAGCGGGTTCTATATCATTTCCTTCAGTTTCTGAAAATAAACCTGATGCTTTTAGCGCTTCCTCGTTTGTTACTGCGAAAATTTTTCCTCCTGCATCTTTCAATGCGTCATATAATCCGCCAATCATACTGTAAGGAGGTTTTCGGTTCGAAAGAACTTTTGCAATAATCTCCTCCACCTGCTTGCGCGCCACTTCGTCGTTTAATGGGAGGATATGTCTCGAACCGGCATCCCAGGCCTCTTTGATCGGAAGAAACGGGGCATTCTGCGACAACATGAGTTTCATTTTTGTCGAACCATAGCGTCCGTCTTCAAGAAACCTCAGGTTGGCCTCCCATGCGGCGATAGCACCTGTTCCACTTCCAATGGCCTGGAAGTAGAGATCGGGGATCTTACCTATAGTCGTAACTGCCGATAATACCGTTGTGCCCATTCCATCGCGGCGGGCAACATTTTTAGCGCCTCCTTCCGGGTAAAATCCTTCGATATGGCAGGCCAGATTTGATAAATGTATCGCATCAAAATAATCACCTCCCGATTCCGCAGCGATCAGTTTAACACAGGGATCAATTTCCTGCGCGAACCACAAGGCATTCAGGTTATCTTCTGGAACACAGATTAATACGGGGATCTTATTTTCGGAACAGACTTTTGCAAAGGCGCGGGCAGTGTTTCCGGCTGAGGCTACAACCATCACACCCTCAATATTTCCTTTCGAACGTGCGCAAACCGAATAGGCCTCACACTCTTTGAAGGTTCCGGTTTCCATCATTGCCCCCTTTTCGGGCCAGTAACCATTAAAAGTAATATAAAGATTAGTCAACCCTAATTTATTGGCCAATCCTTTACTTTTAAAGGTAACAGGCGCACCCGATCCTTTCAGTATCTTATAAACAGGGAGCCATGAAGCAAATTTGTATAATCCGGGTTGTGTTTCGTCTACAACCAGTTGCTTGTGGTTGTACATTGTGCGGATAAGACTGGGTTCATCATTGTTAGGGCAGTTCAATTCCCAGTTTTGATCCTCGAAACTCTCTCCGCAGCAGAGCGATTGAAGGGTATATTTAGTTTTGGCAAATCTTGTCATAATTCTATTTTTGATTGCCCAAAAGTAGCTTTTTTGAAAAGCAATGCAAAGTATCAATGGAGAAAAGGGTTAAATTGACTTTTAAGATAAGTTTAAACAGAACTAAGGTATTTATATCCCAATTTTTGGAGCATTTGCAGTACAGGAATCTGGCTGATGTGGTCTTCTTTTAAAGAGGGTGTATCCATTATTTATAAAATTTGTCTTCCTTCCAATTTTTGGGATTGTCTATAATGTAATCGGAAATGCGTTGATAGGATTGTTCATCACGAATGATATGTTCATAATAATTGCGTTGCCAAATCGATTGGGGTTGTTGGGGTTTAAAATTTTCCACCCCAACAACCCCACCCATATAATTCCGGAACCATTTTGTCACCCCAATTTTGAATCCTTTTACAATTGAACCAATTGAATGCGGAATCATTTTTTGAAATTCATTACATTGGTGTGGTAGGGGCAGAAAATTTTCTGCCCCTACAATGGCAACATCCCCTACAATACCAATATTGTTTTGTTTTAATTCAATAATACCATGAACATGATTTGGCATTATAATGTGTTCATGCAAAATTGCATTCGGAAAATGTTTGGGTATTTCTAACCAACATTCATTGGCAATATTTCCGGCATCATTTAATATCAATTCATGAACCCCAACAACGATTTCCCCAAATAAACATTTCCGGTCTTGCACACAAATTGTAATAAAATACAATCCTTCCTGCGAATAATCGTATTCTTTCAGGCGGATGCTTCTACGATGATGTATATCCGGGTTGTATTCCATTGGTTATAAACATTGGTTACAATAAAGTTAATCTTTTTCCCCGCCAATAGCGCATAATATCAAATTAGCGGCCACGACTTCTATTTTATCGGGCTGATGACCCGTTTGCGGATCAAAACAATATAATTCTTCTTATTTTAACAGGCAATTTAAAAAATCACACAAATATCAGTGATGTAAATTGTTATTTCCCGATTATTGAATTTCCTGATTATTTATAGGCGAAAACTACCGTATAAGATCCCTTGTAAAGACCGGATACCGGGATACCCGTCATTTTGGTTAGCCCGTCGAGTTGAATGGTTTGGGAACCATCCACTTTAGAGGCTGATACATATATTTTACATGATTCACATGTACCTTATCCACCTATATTTTCATCAACAGCCTTGTTTAAATAGTGATTAAACGGGTAAATAATTTTATAAATCTCAATGGCCTTTTTCAAAAAATCGGGCGCGCATAATTCCTTATCTTCGACCCTGTGGCCAACTGCATAATTGCGGTTTTTGATCAGTTCAAGATGCTCCCAGTCTTTCGGATAACCTTTCGGCGCGGTTTTGAGTTTATCGAAATATCCCAACGTAAAGGTCGACTTAAATTCCTTGTTTTCAATTAACTGGATATAATTCTGCGGATGATAAAAGATTTCCTGGCGGATTGCCTGGAGGTACTGTGGTGGAGGCATATAAATTCCTCCCGATAGAAAACACTCGCCTGGCTGAATATGAAGGTAGTAGCCTGCAAACCCCGATTTCTTCCCTCCGCGGGCGATGAAACATCCGTAGTTCGATTTAAATGGGAGTTTGTCCTTCGAAAAGCGAACATCACGGAAAATCCGGAATACACAATCTTTGGGATTTAATACCGGGATCTCATCATCAAATTGCCTGATTTCGTGAATCAGCACAGCTGCCACATCAAGAAATATCCTGCGTGTTAATTCATACCTGTCCTTGTTCAGGTCGAACCATTCGCGTGTGTTATTGGCTTCAAGATCTTTAAGAAAGTTGAGTATATCCTTCATCTTTTATAATTTAGTTCCAAAGGAACGTTTGATATAAAAATAAACAAAATAAATTATTAACAGTTTTCAAATTGCTTCCTTATTTTTGTAAAAATAATCTGAATTATAATGATGAATTGCTGCATTATTGTTGCCGGGGGAAGCGGCTTACGCATGGGAGCTGAACTCCCGAAACAGTTTCTGCTGGTAAGGGGAATTCCCATATTAATGCATACCATTCGGAACTTTTACGATTTTGATCCTTCGCTTCAGCTGATCGTGGTGCTTCCCCCGGATGAAATCATAAGCTGGAAAGAATTATGTAATCAGCATCACTTTGAAATTCCGCATCAGACGATCGCCGGCGGCTACACACGATTCCAATCGGTTAAAAACGGGCTGACACTGGCCCCGGACGGCGGCCTCATTGCCATACATGACGGAGTCCGGCCCCTGGTCAGCCATGCTACGCTAACCAGGTGTTTCAATTGTGCAGCAGAGAACGGGACGGCTATACCTGTTTTACCCGCCAACGAATCGGTGCGCGAAGGAAGCATGAGTGAATCGGTTCAGGTTGATCGCTCACGGTATTTTATGGTACAAACGCCCCAGGTTTTTAAGGCATCGATCATCAAGGAGAGTTACGATCAGGCAGAGATTCCTGAATTTACGGATGATGCTTCGGTTATCGAGCGTTCAGGAGTGGCAGTTCATCTTGTGATGGGTAACCGCGAAAATATCAAGATTACATTCCCGGAAGACCTCCGGATTGCGGAGCTTTATTTTAAATGAGAAATTCATCCTTTCCAAAGGAAGATTTGTCCTTTCTGAGCAGGCTACTACAAACGGGTGATTTGCACATTATATTTTCCACTGTGGTTAAATCCATTAATATGAAGATTATACACCACCTATTTTTCACGATTTGTTAGCCACTTCCATAACGGAATAAATTCAATTTCACCTGAGATCCCAAACCAGGAGTGTTGCTCTGTCTGCTCGTAATCATTCGTTACAACGATTAGCCGTTTACATTGCAATTCAATGCTGGCCTTTAATAAAGATCTAATCTCTCGTTCTTTTATTTTTGGTTCCGAAATTGAGTAACAAACCTGGATCAATTGAGTTATTTTCAACTCTTGCTGCAGGACAAAATCGACTTCTTCCTGTTTTTGATTTTTATAGTAAAATAGTCTTAACTCCCCTTCATATTCTTTTCGCTTTAATTCAATGGCCACCGTATTCTCAAATAGTTTACCGGTGTTTTGACTGAATTTAAAAGCTTTTGCCTGAAAATATCCATTATCATAACAATAAATTTTCTTACTGGCTTTCTGTTGTTCAGTAATTTTATATGAAAACCGTGGAATACTAAAAATCAGAAAGGCTTCTTCGAGGTAACCGAGGTATTTCGCTGCAGTGTGGAAACTACTGAAATTTGCAATTTTCTGAATAGATGTGTTCGAAAATTCATTGGTAATATTAGTAATCAGAATCTGAGCAAGTTCGGTAAGTGCATTTGGAAAACGTACATGGTATCGTTTCACGATATCTTTCAGGATGATTGAATCGAACAGGGTTGATAAATATTCGCTTGGATCATAACTCTTTATCCAGACTTCGGGAAAACCTCCTTTCATAACATATTCGAAACATTGTTGTTCCTGATCGGAGGATAACACCGAGGGAGGAAACAGACTCATTATTTCAGGAAGTGAGAATGGGAATACATAAGTACAATAGTGCCTTCCCGTCAAATGAGTCGCCAGATCGCTTTTTAACAAATGGGAGTTGCTTCCGGTGAGAATTAACTTGTAACCATCCCGGTGCAAACGGTTCACGATTATCTCCCATTGTCCCAAATTCTGTATTTCATCAAAAAGAAGGATTTTTGGATCAGAATAAACTACACGTATGGCTGAAATAATCTCATCGAAGTTATTGACCCGCATTAGTCTTTCCTCATCAAAGTTAACATAACCAATCCCAGGTCTTATTCCGGCGAAATGCATGGTGAAAAAGGATTTTCCAGCTCTTCTTGGTCCTATTACAACACTTATAAGATCTGTATCAAATCCTTTAAGTACAGTTTCCCTTGGAACATACCTTTCCTGAAGTTTTCGCTCCAATTCAGCCTTTTGTCCTCTAATAATATTCTGTATCATTTGTGCATTTATTAATTCAAACTGCACAAATATATATAATTATTGTGCAGTAAGATTAAAAATGTTGTCAAATTCTACGAATTTAAATTTTAATTGGTTTTCCTTGGCTGAATTATATTCACCACAACTGAAATTGTATCATTCCTTTATCACCGAAATTTCCATTTTTATATCCTTTTGCGGACGGTCGTTTTGTCCTGTCGGCTGAGCGGCAATTGCGTCAATAACAGAAAGTCCTTCAATGACCTGGCCGAAAACCGTATAATTTCCATCGAGATGCGGAGTTCCGCCGACAGTTGTGTAAACTTGTTTTTGCTCATCCGTTAGTTTAAAGGGAGTTTGCTCAACTTTTGCCAATGCCTCGGAGTGTAACCTGTCCATCAAAATGGCCATTGCAACCTGGTTTCCCGATTGCTGGTAGAACTTCAGCGAATCTTCGTTAGTACGGATGAGTTGACGCATGTAACTTTGTTCCAGTTTTTCGTTTCCTTTGGCTTCGAGAGCAGGAAGATCATTGCCAGGCAGAACAATCCCCTGGACTATATAAAACTGCGAACCGGAAGATTTCTTTTGGGGATTCACCTCGTCACCCATTCTTGCAGCTGCCAATGCCCCTTTTTTATGAAGAAATTTTGGATTAATTTCAGCATCTATGGTATAGTCTGGTCCTCCATTGCCCAATTGTTGGTCCGGTTTTGCATTGCGCGAATCGGGATCGCCTGCCTGAATCATAAATTCTTTGATCACCCTGTGAAAAAGTACCCCATCGTAATATCCCGATTTGACCAACTTCAGAAAGTTATCGCGGTGTTTCGGCGTCTCATTGTAGAGTTCCACCTTCATATCTCCGAATTCTGTTTTGATCAATACAACAGTACGTTTTTCAGGGACGGTTCCGCAAGAAATCAAAAGTGCAGTGGCAAGTATAAATCCACCTTTTAAAAATTTATTCATCATTGTCAGTTCTTTGATGCCAAAGATAAGAAAAGGTTATGGTAACAGGCAATAGGGTAATTTTGGTTTTCTAAATCGGCAATTCGCAGCTGGTAATTGGCAACTTGCAATTGGTTACTGGCGAATGCTTCTTGCTTCGATCTTAATCTTGTGGATTGCAGTTTTAAACAGTAATCGGGTATTCCCCAATTAATACGTTAAAGAGCCGTAATTTTTTTATTTTTGTCCTTCAGTTTGAAAACAAGAATGGAATGAGCGAATTTACTATATACAATACACTTAGCAGGAAAAAAGAGATTTTTGAACCTTTAAATCCGGGACACGTCGGAATGTATGTTTGCGGTCCTACCGTTTATGGTGAAGCTCATCTTGGTCATTCACGTCCTGCGATCACATTCGATGTATTATTCCGTTACCTGATGCACCTTGGTTACAAAGTCCGGTATGTTCGAAACATTACCGATGTTGGTCATTTGGTGAATGATGCCGATGAAGGTGAAGATAAAATTGCCCGAAAGGCGAAAGTAGAAGAACTCGAGCCCATGGAGATTGTTCAGCGGTATACAAACAGCTACCGTCAGAATATGATGCAGTTGAATGTTTTACCACCCAGTATTGAACCAACGGCTTCGGGTCATATTATTGAACAGATTGCATCAGTTCAGAAAATGGTAGATTCAGGGTTCGCTTATGAAATAAATGGTTCTGTCTATTTTGATGTTGAAAAATATGCGTCAGTTCATACCTACGGGAAACTGTCGGGGAGAAAAATTGAGGATCTCATTACCAACACGCGCGATCTTGATGCACAGACTGAGAAAAAGTCGGGCCTGGACTTTGCAGTGTGGAAGAAAGCAGCGCCCGAACACATCATGCGCTGGCCATCACCATGGGGCGATGGATTCCCGGGCTGGCATACCGAATGTACTGCCATGAGTACAAAATATCTTGGCGAACCGTTTGATATTCATGGGGGCGGACTTGATTTGCTTTTCCCGCATCATGAGGCCGAGATTGCCCAGGGCGTGGCCTGTTTCGGACACGAACCAGTACGGTACTGGATGCATAATAACCTGATCACGATTAACGGACAGAAAATGGGTAAGTCACTCGGAAATTTCATCACCCTTGATGAACTTTTTTCAGGCTCCCACCCCTTACTTGAGAAGGCCTATTCACCCATTTGCATCCGCTTCTTCATCCTCCAGGCCCATTACAGGAGTCCCCTCGATTTTTCGAATGAAGCGCTCCAGGCAGCCGAAAAGGGTCTGGATAGGTTATTCAACGCAATAGCACTGCTCGAAGTCCTTCAACCATCCGCGAATTCTACCATTGATGTCGCGGGCTTTAAGGAGAAATGTTATACAGCGATGAATGACGATATCAACACCCCCATTTTAATTGCCCACCTGTTCGATGGCGTAAAAATGATCAATTCTGTCAATGATGGCAATGCTTCACTAAATATCGCCGACCTTGAACTGTTGAAAAAACTATACAACGATTTTGTCTCAGATATTCTTGGATTCAAATCCGAAAGTTTATCCGGTGGATCTGCGAGGCATGAAGTTTTGGGGGAAGTGGTTGAATTGCTGTTGAACCTTCGCATAGAAGCTAAAAAGAATAAAGATTGGGCAACATCCGACAAAATCCGCAACAGTCTCATTGAATTGGGATTTGAGATTAAGGACACCAAAGAGGGATTCGAATGGGCGTTGAAAAAATAAAAGGCAAAAGTTAGTGAGGCCATGACTTGTTCATGACAAGAACAAGTCATGGCCTCACTCTAAGCAATATATTCACATCAATAATTATAACAATGAGAAATCTGAAATTTATATTACTAATACTTTTATTATCAATATTTACAGCGCAGTTTTCTATTGCACAGGACTGGGCAAATTTAAACCGCTTCAAAAAAGAAAACGCAAACCAGGTGTTGCCTACGCCTGGCGAAAAGCGGGTAGTATTTATGGGGAACTCAATTACCGAAGGCTGGGTCAATATGCATCCCGAATTTTTCACCGGAAAATTTTATCTTAATCGTGGCATAGGCGGGCAAACTACCCCTCAAATGTTGGTTCGGTTCAGAGCCGATGTGATCAAACTTAAACCGAAAGTAGTTGTCATTTTAGCTGGCACCAATGATATTGCCGGAAATACAGGCCCGTCAACACTCGAAATGATTGAAGATAATATCATTTCGATGTCCCAATTAGCAAGAGCCAATGGTATAAAGGTCATTCTTTGCTCTGTTCTTCCTGTTTATGATTATCCATGGAAGCCAGGACTTGAACCGGCTGGGAAGATCCTTGCCCTTAATAACCTGATAAAAAATTATGCAGCAAAAAGTGAAATAATCTACCTTGACTTTTATTCAGCAATGGTAGACGAACGAAATGGTTTGAAATCGGAATATTCAAAAGATGGTGTGCATCCAAATGAAGCCGGGTATAATGTTATGGAACCACTTACAGAGAAGGCAATTGAAAAGGCTTTTAACATAAATAAACCGGTTAGTCAGACTAAAAAAGTTATTCATAAAAAGACAGTTAGCCCCAAGAAGCCAATTAGTCCTAAAAAACCAGTCGTCAAATAAAGTAAAACAACGATAGTTTTAATAGTGCCGGGGTGACTTGTTCAAAGTCTGGACAAGTCACCCCGGCACTTCAAGAATACTTTTCGTTTCTTAACGCCTTCTCAATTTTGATTAATCCCTCTTCGAGTATCGCCCTGGGACAGCCAAAATTCAACCTGAAATAACCCTCTCCGCCCGTCCCAAATATGCTGCCTTTATTTAAAGCGACACCTCCATCGATCAATCGTTTAGCTAATTCTTTCTCGCTGAGGCCATAAGCTGTAAAATCAAGCCAGGCCAAAAATGTGGCTTCAGGTTTCATAATTTTAACCTGTGGCATTCTTTGGGTAAAAAACGTTTCCAAAAAATTATAATTACCTTCAAGATAGCCCATTAACTGGGTGAGCCAATCATACCCGTTGTGAAGAGCAGCCTCAGTGGCGATATTTCCGAAAATATTACCGCTATCGATATGAATCGTATGCAACACCTGCTCGTATTTCACCCTCAATTTTTTATTGGGGATAATCATAAAGGCAGCCGAGAGTCCTGCAACATTAAAGGTTTTACTGGCAGCCATCAATACGGCACTGTTCATCGCTATTTGCTCAGATACCAAAGGTATCGGGATATGCTTTGACCCATTAAAAACAAGATCAGCATGAATCTCGTCTGAAATGATTACAATACCATTTTCAGCACAAATTCTGCTCAGCTCTGCGAGTTCATCCATTTTCCATACCATTCCTCCGGGATTATGGGGACTGCAAAGGATTAACAGCTTGGTCTGATGGTCAATGATTTGTTTCAAATTATCAAAATCGAAGGTATACCTCCCATCTTTGATAACCAGCGGATTCTCAACCATCTTACGACCCGACCCTTTTATACTCGTGAAAAAGGGGAAGTAAACAGGAGTTTGTACAATTACTTTATCCCCGGGTTCGGAAAGTGCCATGATCAGCATCGTTACTCCTGAAACAACACCCGGACTTGAGGTGATCATCTCCTTGTCAATTTTCCAGTTATGCTTCCGATCCATCCATTCGATAATAGATGTATAGTAACTTTCAGGCCGATAGGAGTAGGCCAGTATTTCGTGATTCATCCGTTCTTTTAATGCATCCATAATGAAATCGGGGACACGGAAATCGGTATCGGCAACCCATAGCGGCAAGGCATCGCCGTTACCGAAATAGGTTTCGAGCATATCGTATTTGACGCAGTCAGTTCCACGTCGTTCTATTATTTCATCAAAATTATATTGTTTCATTTCCATGTGTAGTGTATTGTGATATCTATTGCTGATTTACTGGCTGCTGGCTGTTGGCAACTGGCTGTTGGCAACCGGCAGATTCTGCGAATTCACTGACTCGTCCTGATATTTGTTTACAGATTTTGAGTTAATACTTCATTTACTTTTTAAACTTTTTGTTTCCCTTCGATTTGCCAGTTATATTCCTTATTCATTGCAGAAGTTTCGATTTGCGGCGCATGTGTCGATTTTATTTCAATTTAGATTCGCAGTTGCGCCTCAGCCTGCTCTGCATTGTTGACCCCGGGTTGCGTCGTTCCTCCTTACCCGGGGTTATTTAGATTTTGCCCTTTCAGGGCGAGTCAAAATAGAACTATTTCGCGAATTAATAATTTTAAGACATATGTTTTACGATTACTCGCATTTTTTTCATTCTTAAATTGACAAATTAGCAAATTGTCTAATTCTCACTGACTCGTCCTGGTTCTTGTTTTCTTTTACGACCGTTTGGTCACGACATGTCGTGATTTTTGTTATGAAACCGTGATCTTCTGCAGCCAGTTATATTCAACCCCCTTTTCAATTTTGAGGACAAAATCAAATCGATCAGGGTCGAGACAAAGTTCAAAATCGGTTGCGGGCGACCATTCGTGATTTGCCGGATCGAGCAATCGGGCTCCATCACCCGTCCTGAGTATTTGCTTTATCTTTTCGAAGTTTGTCTCTTTATTCTGCAACCTGTCCCTCAAATATTCCGCAAAAAAAGTATCCTCCTGCGTCGGGTAACGACCTTCGTAACCCATGCATACGAGACTCACTACTGCAGGATTTTTTTCGAGGATAAAGCGGACTATTGCTTCGGCATTGACAAAACTGCCGGTTATGATTTCGTCTGCCCCTTTGGCATTTGCAATACCACGGGTTCCGGAACTTGTGGTCATAATAATTGTCATTCCGCTAAAATCCTGGTTCATAATGTGTGTTGGAGAGTTTCCAAAATCGAAACCAGGGACTTTCCTCTCGTTCCGTTCTCCGAGCATCACCACATTGTTCATCGTTTTTTTCAGTACAAAAGCCTCTTCCACATGTTCAACAGGGATAATTTTAACGGCGCCGGCGGCGAAAACATAACAAGCTGTTGAAAATGCCCTGAAGACATCGATCACTACAGTAAGTCCTTTGGCTCTTTTAGCCCCTTCAGTGAGTTGAAGAATTTCAATTTCCATTTTTATCATTTGATCGTCCCTGCCGGAACTTTTGTAAATTGGCAGCGAATTTAGTGCAATTCCAGCTATAAAACCTTTTTCCGGGGGAGATATTGCCCCTGAACAAGTAACTTTAAGTTATGATATCTTACGATAAAAAAGAGTTATTCGTTTTGCAGTTTGCCGGCTTAAGCGATTTTCCCGGGTTAATCCACTTTTCCACAACACGTATGGGCGGCTGTAGTACAGATAATTACGCAACACTAAACCTTGGATTTAATTCGGGTGATCTTCCCGAAAGGGTGACCGATAACCGGCTCAAACTATGCGATGTACTTGGGATAAATCCTGCCTGGTTAGTTTTTCCGAAACAGACACATTCAGCAACAGCCAGGATAATCACCGCCAGATATTTTGCTTCCGGCAAGGAAGAACGAAAACATTTTCTCAACGAAACGGATGCCGTCATCACCAACATGAAAGGAGTATGCCTGGCTATAAAAACAGCCGACTGCGTTCCGGTTCTCGTCTATGATTTAAAACAAAAGGTGGTGGCAGCCATTCATGCCGGGTGGCGCGGAACCGTACAAGGCATTGTATTAAAGACGATTAATTTAATGACTGAAGAATTCGGATCCAAACCATCGGATCTGTTTGCCGGAATTGGTCCTTCAATCAGTCCTGAAGTTTATGAAGTCGGTGAGGAAGTCTGGAGACTATTTGCACCTGAATTTTATCACGCAGCTGATCCTTCAGAGACCGATAAAAGGTTACTCGATATCTGGAGCGCTAATTTCAAACAGCTGATTTTGGCAGGCGTTCCCCCGGATCAGATCGAAGTAGCAAAAATCTGCACTTTTTCCGATCCTGACCGGTTTTTTTCCGCTCGTCGCGACGGACAGCAAACCGGCAGAATGGCGACCGGGATAATGCTCAGGTAAAACGAGTTTATTTGACCCTGCCAAGTTTGGTGCGCGATAAACTGCACCTGATCTGCCTACAACCGGAATCCTTCCTGGTAAGAAAGTTAGCCACATCAAATTCATTTTTAAGGTTAAAGTAAAAAGGATAAGGGTTAAAGTGAATCAAAATATTGCATCCCATTGACTTTTTTAAGGATACAGTTATATTTATTACGTGTTGTAAATTTGTGTCAGGTACTTGGTAACAGGATATTAAAATATTTGTACTTTCACATCATTAAAAAAGTTAGAACCTTTACAAAGTCATCAAATACAGCATACTTTATTCGGGCTCTATATATTGTTTGTAATTTTTCCGACAGAAACGATTATGGAAAAAATGGCGAATAAGAATACCCTACATAATCTTCTTAAAGAGATTTATCATTATTTTATAATATTGATTTCAATGGCTGGATTTGTGCCGAAAAACGCAACAACTTCCAGGGTGATTGTAATGGCAATCTCACTCTCCTTTGCAATATATTTAGGTAATTTCCATCCTAATAATTCTGATTTAGCTATTTTTTACTTTCTGTTCAGCGAGGTTTTTTATGTTGGCTTTTTAATGTTTGTGCTTTCAAAAAATGGACTCCGTCTTTGGTTTATCAGGAAATGGGGCAATGAAAATAATGGATATTTAACCTATGAAGCAATACTGGGATTTCTGTTTTTTCATAATGCAATCAGCATTGGATATATAGCATCGTCAAGCCCGGATAGTTTATTCCAATTTGTTCACAAGGATTTTTTGGCAGTAATAGTATCAATAATGTTTATCATCGGCTTAACAATAAAAATATCCGCGGCAAAAATAGTGACCATAGAAATTTACTATTTGAAAGACATGTTCCTCGGAAAAAAGATTTCTGACTTCGTTGTAACCGGACCCTACAAATATTTAAGCAATCCGATGTATGGTATCGGTCAGCTTCAGGCATATGCAACTGCAATTTGGTATGGTTCAAAATATGGTTTGATGGCGGCAATTTTAAATCAGGTTTTAATTTTTACATTTTATTACCTGGTAGAGAAAAAGTTTATTCAAAGGGTTTATCAAAAAACCATATTATAAACTATATTAATTCTGAACTTTATATTCTGTCAAATTGTTTTCTCTCCGAAAAAGGGAATAACCCGGGATGCATTTGCAATGTTAAAATCTGGAAATTATGAAACGAGTCCCGATGGATCGGGACGAGTTCCATCCCGCACATGCGGGATCGATAACGTCATAAAATTGATGCTGCTGATACGAATTGAATATTAATAACTTACAAAATTTTAAACGTGTGAAACGAGCATAGTACAAATACCGCAAAAGAAGATGTATAAACTCATGCGAGTTCCATGAGCGGAGTCAATGATGTTCAAAGAAATACTTGCAATCCATAGATATACAATAACT
>Ga0079306_1001562_pt1 | contig 14852 bp, 14 predicted proteins | sample Methanotroph_Enr_FD_79181 | JGI IMG/M metagenome (GOLD analysis project Ga0079306, IMG submission 79181) | Enriched soil microbial communities from Old Woman Creek wetland in Ohio, USA - Methanotroph_Enrichment_5 | ecosystem: Environmental > Terrestrial > Soil > Wetlands | place: USA: Ohio...
AATTTTATTTCCGCCGACCAGTCGCTTCAGGACAGATCATATGGTAGATCTCACCCCATCCGGGTAATCCGCCAATATTACGGTCATCAATATAGAGATCAGCATTGATTTTTCTGCTGATGTTTTCATTGTACTGCTCTTCAGGATAGTTTTTATTCACCGCATAAAACTCTATCCCTCGTTTTTCGCAAAATTTCACCGCCTCATCCAGTTCTTTTCCTGCCCTGAAGGTCCAGAGGATGATCTGATGATGCTTCATCTGGAGTGCTTTAATTGTCTCAATTGCAAATGGCAATTCTTTCCCAATTGACGGATAACGATGTTCAACTATTGTTCCGTCAAAATCAACTGCTATAATCATATATCTGTTTCCAATTTATAAACTCACGTATTTTCTCATTGATATTTCTGTCCGCGGAAAATTTGCATTGCAAGGGGATTAAAGGCGTGCATGTATCAGTTCACGGGGAAGTATCCCTTTAACATCATAAAGAATCGCACCCCTCTTTTTATAGGACTCAAGGTCGATTGACATAAATTCCTGGTGAGCCACGGCCAGAATTACGGCACCATAACTGGCCGACTTGTCCAAATGCTTGTTTATTGTGATACCGAATTCATGCTCAACCTCTTCGGGCGAGGCCCAGGGATCGTAAATATCTACTTTTATTCCGTAACTGATTAATTCATGATAAATATCTGTTGCTTTGGTATTTCTGATATCGGGACAGTTCTCCTTAAAAGTAATCCCCAGCATTAGTATTTTTGAGTTTTTAACCGGAACCTCGTTTTTGATCATCAGTTTGACTACTTCGGCAGCCACATATTTTCCCATGCTGTCGTTCATTCGTCTGCCAGCAAGGATAATTTCGGGATGATACCCCGCCTCCTGGGCTTTTTGCGCGAGATAATAAGGGTCAACACCGATACAATGTCCACCGACTAATCCCGGCTTAAAAGGGAGGAAATTCCATTTAGTTGCTGCCGCCTCCAGAACGTCATGAGTATCAATCTTCATCGCATTAAAGATCTTGGCAAGTTCGTTGACAAAAGCGATATTGATATCACGCTGACTGTTTTCGATTACTTTCGCCGCTTCGGCCACCCTGATCGATGATGCTTTATGGGTTCCCGACAGAATTACAGAACGGTAAGTATGATCGACGATCTCTGCGATTTCTGGTGTGGAGCCGGAGGTCACTTTTCTGATCTTTTCTACCGTATGCTCCTTGTCTCCGGGATTAATTCTTTCCGGACTATAACCGGCAAAGAAGTCAATGTTGTATCGGAGTCCAGACACTTTTTCGACTATCGGGATACAATCTTCTTCCGTGGCACCGGGATAAACAGTCGATTCGTAAACAACAATATCACCCTTGGAGATCACACGACCTACCGTCTCTGAAGCTTTTATGAGCGGGGTGAGGTCCGGGCGGTTGTTTTTATCCACAGGGGTAGGAACTGTAACGACATAAAAGTTGCATGTTTTGATATCTTCTTGATTGAATGAGCAATAGAGACCATTTGTTCCCATGGCGACAGGATTTTCAGTGACAAGTGCGGCCTGAAGAACCTGTTCATCTACTTCGAGGGTGCGATCGAAACCCTTATTAATCTCATTAACACGTCGCTGATTAACATCGAATCCGATAACCGGATATTTTGTGGCAAAAAGCCGGGCAAGGGGAAGACCTACATAGCCAAGGCCAATTACTGCGATACGAATTGATGACATACTCTGGAATTTTAGGTTAAAACTTTACAATATAATACGGTGTAATTCAGATATTGGTTTCGGGAAGGTTCAAAGAATGGCTTAAAGTAGGAGATGTACTTCATCCTGATATTTTTTAAACCGAAAATGCATCTTTGTAAAGACTGCTTCGCCGCTATCAGTCACATTACTGTTTAACGTATTACAATCTGAAATATTGCACAAAAGCACAACCAATTTCAAAATTACGGTAAAACTAAGCTTTTAAATTGATAAAGAGGCCGGGTATATTCAGATTTTAAAGGGTTGTGTTACGAGCAGAAGGCGGAAAGATCTACAGTTATGAAATTGTTAAACAGTCATAATTGATGCCGAAATGAGATTAACCATTGTCATCTTTATTGAAATTACCTGAAAACCCACTCCCGGCTCATTCGCTAAAACTCAAGTTTGATCATTAGGAAGTACTGATTGATCAGTAATAAACCTAATAAAGAATGATTTATTCACATTTTATGTAATTTATAATGATTAATAATAATAGCGAGATCGCATTGTTATATTGATAATTACGATTTTTTTATTTAGAATTAATCGAAATAATGACGCTGGTAAATGAAATGAAAAAAGCATGGGTATTGTTTTTTAAAACTGTATTTGATATCTTTGATGTGTTGTTTGATAATTGAAAACCATTATTTGATCAGTTTATTAATAAATCGCGTTATGACACAAATACAATTTCAGAACTCACTTACCGGCCTTCACAGCAAATTATACTACTTTGCATTAAGTTTAACCAGCGATTCCGATAAAGCCCGTGATCTTGTACAGGAAACCTATCTGAAGGCATTGACTTATCGTGATAAATTTTCGGCCGACACCAACCTGATGGCCTGGGTTTATACGATCATGAAAAATACATTTATTAATGAATACCGGAGAAACGTAAAAGCCAAGACGACCCTTGAAAGTTCATCTCATAAACTTCAGATTTCGTTTTCGAAGGATGATTACTCTCCAGCTGCCGATTCGATTCATGCAGAAAAAGAGATTTATAAAAAGATTGATCTGCTTGAGGATGAGTTTAGAGAACCGTTTCAGCTCTTTTTAAGCGGTTTTAAGTACAAAGAGATTGCTGAAAAGCTTAACTTGCCGCTTGGTACTGTAAAAAGCAGGATTTTCTTTACGCGCAAAAAATTGGGTAAATGGTTGAGTGAGTACATCAATTAAGTATGCCCCCGTTGATTCTTGCAGCTAAGTTTTGAAATTAGTTAAAGTATATTTTAGCAGAACAAATAGTTTGATTGAGTCCGATTAAGTCTTGCTCCTTGTAAAAGTGGTTTTACAAGGAGTTTTTTTGTCTTACTCCAGTTCAGTTGCGTTTTTAGGTTTAACGGGCCCACCAATTTCCTTCCCTGCGTCAGGGTTTCTAAAATCGTAGTAAAGCACATTTGATTTTTTATAAATATCTTCCATATTTTTCATCCGGATCAGAAAATCCGAAAAGTTTTTGAACTCCTGGTTGGTCCATGCCGATTCTGCCAAAGCAGATAACCGCGGGAAAGTCATGAACTCCAGCCGATCATTAGTGTGCATGGTTTCTGTCCATAAATTTGCCTGAATACCTTTAATAAGTGGTGAAGAAATTGAAACGCCTCCGGTAAATTCTTCCAGGGGGAACTTGTATACACTTTCAATAGGGGCAAATTTTCCTGACCATTTCCTGCCATCTTTATGGGTATTATTTTGGACAAAATCAAAATAAAGGGGAATTCTCGGGCAAAGGATAACTTCAAACCCTTTTTTTATTGCAAGGTCAAGCATTTGCGGACGATCGTGCCTCCACCACATTACACAGGTATTACTTGTGAGACCGGCTGATACAACCTCATCCCATCCAATCATCGTTTTTCCCATTTTTTGAATCGAATTTGCCATTCGTTTCAGAAAATAATGCTCCACATCAAGGAGATTTTTTAGGTTTTCGCGAAGCATCAACTGCCGGATTTCAGGAATATCGAGCCATTGCTGATTTCCGTACGAAACTTCGTCTCCTCCAATATGGATGTATTTCGAAGGGAAAAGATCTGCTACTTCCTGTAATATGTTGGTCAGGAACTGGTAAGTACCTTCTTTCCCCGGATTGAAAGTAAAATCGGGCATTCGTTTTGAACCTCCTCCGCTAAATTCAGGGTATGCTTTTGCAGCAGCCGTGGCATGTCCCGGCATATCGATTTCAGGAATCACCTCAATAAAGCGTTCAGCGGCATAATGAATGATTTGAGAAATTTGCTCCTGTGTATAAAATTCAGCCGGTGCATCCGGATCTGTATTGTTTCCTTTGGCACCAACAGAAGTAAGTAAAGGATATTGCCTGATTTCAATCCTCCACCCTTGTGAATCGGTAAGATGCCAGTGAAACTTATTGAGCTTGTGAAGGGCCATCAAGTCCAGTATCTTCTTCACTTCAACCTGGCCAAAAAAATGACGGGATTCATCCAGCATAAGTCCTCTCCATTCATACCGTGGTTGGTCCGTAATTTCAGCACAAGCTATTTGCCCGCTTTGATTGGCACTATGCAACAGTTGCAGAAGTGATTGCAGACCATAAAAACATCCTCCCGGAAATCCTGCTTCAATGGTTATTTTCTGCTGTCCGATTTTTATCCGATAAGCTTCTTTTCCCGAAATCTGTGGGTTGCGCACCAGTAGGATAATTGCATTTTTCCTCGTTTCTATGACCTTGACAGAAGTGTATTTTTTTACAGATTCTGAAAAAGTTGAAATCAATCCTGAGAAAAGGAGATCGGAATTGGAAATGGTCATAGTCTGAGGAACCTTAAACAAACCACCCGATTGCTTGTAACTGTTCGGAAGAGGAACAATTTCCTGAGCCTGAGCCAATGTAGGAATGAAAAGTAAGCAGAAAATAAAAGAGAGCGAGCAAAAAATGTCATTTAAATAAGTAATCTTATCCAGGCTAAGATTACTTATCAGGAGACATTCATGCGAACTTCTGTCTGCAGGGGCATATTTTGTATTCATAATCTATTTTTAGTGTTGCAATTTACTATTTTAAACTTTTAGATGGATAAATGGTTACTTAAATAATCCGAATTTAAAATATAAATTATGAGGAATATTGACATAAATAAACCAGTGATGATAACAGGGGCGACCGGATACGTTGCTGGTAGGATTGTAAAAAGATTATTGGACGAAGGGCATACAGTACATGCCCCGGTTAGAAATCCGGAAAATATTGATTCGCTGAAGTACCTTAATGACCTTGCCTTGAAATCAAAAGAAAGAATCAGGTATGTAAAAGCCGATTTGCTAAAAATTCATTTTATGTGGCAATAAAGTATTTTGCAGCTCGATTGGAGCCACAATGTTATAATTATTCCTAAGTTTAATTATTTCAATTTATTCTGAATATCGGTTATAATATTCTTATATTTCTCAGGAACTCTGTTCCATGCTGTAAATAAATTATCATCGCTGATATTCGAACCACTTTTACCTGATGCTTCACTGACTAATTTAACAACAAATTTTGGGGTGTTACTGTTTGCAACCTTTACAATAACTCTCATCCGGATGGTATTGTTTGGATATGACTGTGAAATCCAGCCGGTTCTCAGGTATCCTGTAGATACGTCAGTAATTTCAAGGATATCAAAATAATCCATTACAACTTTACTCATCATTTTCCAGGCATCAGCTTCCTTTATATTTGGATTTATCTCTATAGCATTGTTAACATTTACAAAGTTAGCATCAGTTGTAAGCGTAAAAACTTCATCCGGAACTAATACAACGGAATCTTTAGGCGGAATGATGGGAGAATTATCCTGATTGCAATAATTTTTCAGAAGAGATATATACCCGGCTTTCTCTGTACTTACTTCTACACATTCTCCTTTGGCTACTTTTACGTTAAATTCGCCTTTACCAACGGATTTGCCATTGACCTTTATCGTTGCATCATTGGGAGAAGTCTGAATTATCACCGAGCGGTCCAGTAACGAAAACGTCTCACTGGCAGGAAAATCGCTACCCTCTTTATTACAATACGATTTTTCTGTTCCAACAAAACCTTCTTTCACTACTTTTACAATCACACATTTATCAAAAGGAACAACTACCTCAGCATGTCCCGATCCAACGATTTGATTATCAGCCAAAATGCTAACGTCGGGGGGGGTTGCAACTACCTGTATCACACGATCTTTTAATTTTATCTCCTCCTTAGCAGGTGGCGGATCTGCTTCCGGAAGATTGGTATACGTCCTGGTCACCGGTAAATATCCTTGTTTTTTTACTTCGACAACCACTTTTTCTCCCTCCTTCAAAACTATATTTGCAAGGGGTTTCTCCAATTCGACGCCATTCGCTGTAACTGTCACATCAACAGGATAAACCTTAAGAGCAACCTCCCGATCTCTCATAGTGAGAAAATCTTCCTTTGGTAACTTGGTTCCTAACTGTGTACTATAAACCTTTCTAAGTTCAGCAAAACCTGATTTCTTTATTACAATGGTTTTATTGTTATTCTTTGTAATCTCAACAACGGCAATCCCAACACCAAGTTGTTTCAATTCCCTGGATGCCGGTGTCATTTCGTAAATCACCGCATCAGCTGGCGTAACATGGACCGTGATTTTCTTTGGAGGAAAAATCTGGGGCAGGATCTGGAGGAATATGGAATACGTCGCGATGCAGAAAAGCAAAATAATTGATTTCATGAGAATAACTGAATTAAATTGATTTTTTGAGCTCCGGGCAAACCAAGGGTTTTTTCATTCCGGGATTATTATCTTAATTTTAATCCTACTGTAACATTCACACCATTTCCCCAGGAGTACTGTTCATTATGATAACCTATAAGGTTTTCCATAGGAACAGAATATCTTACATCCAGTGTAATAAATCCAAGTAAATCTACTCCGCCACCTCCCTGGAGAGAAAAATTACTGGTACCGCTGCACATGCAGTAGTTTCGGGTGTTCCTGGTTTCACTAAGGAAGATGGAAAATTCCGGACCACCCATGATATGAGCGCTTATCACACCCAGATTTATTAATCTTATTCCAAAAAGCAATGGAATTTCCAAAGAATTAGTGATTACTTTGGGCTGATTCGTACTCGTAATCCCTTCCTTGTGGACTGAATAATAAAATTCAGGCTGAAAGTAAAAATTGCGCCCAAATTGCATGAAGAAACCCGCTTGATAGTTCGATTTTAGCTGGGCGCTAATTTCATTTTGGTCATATGTCAGAGCAGACATATCAAGACCAACCTTTGGACCAAACCAAAAATTTGGTTTTTCTTTGACAGGAATTTCAGGGACGTATTGATCCTGTCCCTTAATAAGGCCTGAAAAAAGAAATAACATGGCAACAAGTACTACTAATTTTTTCATGGCAATTACTATTTAAAATTTCCGTAATAAAATAACGAATTTATTTTGAAATAAATTTGATTTTAAATATTATTAACAGAAAAAATCGTTAGTATCAGGCCATATATTACCTGTTTTGTAGAAATATTCCTAATATATTGAATTATAATAGGATATAAACAGTTACATGCTTATCCCGAATATGATTCGGGATAGTTTGTTTTATCTTCCGGTAAAACGGTGGCATCTGATGACTTTGAATTCGTTATTCCCTGCAGTTAAAAGTCTTTCTGAACAACTCAAATGCTTTTTGGTTAATTTTTTGATCTCTCAGACCAGTCTGGAAGAAAATTGTTATCGTCTTCCCGGAGGAGTTAAAACAGTAGATAATACCCTCTAGTTTTTGGTCTTTTACAATGGTCGTATAATTACAGCTCAGAACCTTAAGTCCTGCAAAATTTTCAGGGTTCACAAGTGCGAATTCAATTCCTGGATTTCGGTACATATTCGCATTTTTCATACTTTGCTGATGGATCAAAATGGTCTTTTGTGGATCTTCAATTTTATTGGCCCAGGTTACAATGATAAGACCGGTAGCTTTATCTCCGGATCTTTCGGCCGAAAAGTAGTACGCATTCTCTCCAATAGAATCATTTGCAATGATATTCCAACCCTCGGCAACCGAAAATGATACGCCATTTCTCATAAAAGGTAACTCCTTACTCTTTGGTATAGCTTTTACGCTGATTGCAAATAAAGTAATGGCACAGAGCAGAACTGAAAATGATACTTTAACCTTCATGTTTAACTTATTTATAGTTGTCAGATGGAATGAATAGTCATTTGGTAGCGTGAAAATATTAATAATAAGCATGACTTAACATTTGTTCTGTTTTTTAAACAAAAAACCCGATAGAATTCTTGAATTCATCGGGCTTTATTTAATTTGGAAGCTTTTTTTCAAAGCTTATTTAATCTCCTTGAAATGTTCTTTTTTGCCTTTAATAATTTGGCGGTAATACCAGTCCGGATAGGCGGGTTGAAGCGGTGATGCTGCTACTTTGCCCGATTCGTTACGTTTGAATTTGCCGTTTTTCTCAATCATTACATTTCCGTCTTTGTATTTAATCAACAGGAAATGACCCAGATCTCTCCATTGATTTACAGAACTTTCCACCTGGTTTACAGAATAATCTGTCAAATACTGAAGAGCAAGTTCTTTATCGCCTTTGTTCCACAAGGCCAGGGCTGCCTGATCGACAACCGGGGTAAGATTAAAGAACTTATTCTCGAGTTGTGACTGTACTTTTTGAAGATCAACGATCATATCGCTGTATCTTGTATAAACCTGGTTCGAAACAGTGTTAAATACCCAGAAAGCTGAATTGTTGGACCAGGTGAGCATATCGCCGTCGCCGACCTTTACTGATTTAGGAACCTGTTTAATTCCGCAATAGATGGGCATATAGCAGGTCATGTAAGTATCGTCGAGGCCAAACCATAATATTCCGCCGATTGGGTTGGGCAGGTAAGAACGACTCTGTGCTACAAAGGAGAAGCCTGTTTGCTGCGTGGAGATTGCACGTTCGTGGACATAGGTAACAGAGTCGACTTTCCATTCCATGGGGCGCCAGCGGTAAGGAGATCCGAATGGACCGGTTCCCGGATCTTTTGTCATATCGAGTTCTGTTCCTTCATAATGGTCACGCATCAGGTTCTCCACGTCTTTTACTGAAAGCAATGAATCGGGTTTAATCCAGAGTGGCATGCGGTTGGTAGCATACTTATTATCATCATAAGTCACTTTTCCCATTGCATAGCTCTCGTACTGCTTCATTTGTTTATTCACTTTATTAAAGCCGGACCATACACGGGCATCGCAAAAACGGGCTCCGCTGAAATCCACGGGAGCATAGGTATCGGAAAAGCTAAAATCGTTGTTTTTCCCTTCAAACCAACCTTTTTCACGTGCAAATGAAATGACGTCAGCCGAATAAAGGCAATTTTTAGGATCATTCAGCGGAAAACGGGTGATACGGGCCTGATTGGCATGTCCTGAAATATAGCCATCCGGAATCCGCATGGCAACCCATACAGCCCCTTTTTGTCCTTCACCTTTTCCAATCATTTCAAAAATCCAGGCTTCATTGGGATCTGAAACTGAAAATGATTCCCCGCTCGATGCATATCCATAATTTTTCACCAGGTCGGTCATAATTGTAATTGCTTCGCGCGCGGATTTTGAACGCTGTAATGCAATATAGATCAGGCTGCCATAATCTGCGATTGCATCTTTCTGAGTTGCAAGTTCTTTTCTGCCACCATAAGTTGTCTCGCCGATTGCAACCTGGTTCTCATTCATGTTTCCAGTAACCTGGTAAGTATGTTTTACCTGGGGTATTTTCCCCATGAACTTACCAGTATCCCATTCAACAACGTCGAGCATGGCACCATCGGGATAATCGGCAGCCGGCCAGTAATAGAGCTCTCCGTAAAGAACATGTGAATCAGCTGCATAAGTAATCATAGTGGAACCATCTTTTGTGGCACCTTTGGTAATCAGAAAATTAGTGCAGGCACCAGATGGCGTTATCTGTAAAGCAACTAATATCGGAAGGATCAATAAAAGTCTATTTTTTAACATTATAAATCTATTAATACAGTTTTGACAAAAATATGAAAATAGTTTAAGGTATAACTTTTTAATCAGGGGGATTAACCTCTTTTTTTAATGAGTTTTGTCATTTATTCCCTCTATGATAAATGATTCCACCGATGTGGTCCTGAACCGAACCTGTAACTGATGAAAGAACATTAACCCGGCCATGAAAGGCCAGAACTCCGAGAAAAGCGAATATTAGTGCCTCTTTGAAGTCAATCAGTTTTTCGTCAGGAAGGACGATCTTACAGGATGTTTTATGCTTTAATTTATCAATCAGGTACTTGTTCTTCGATCCGCCTCCGGTTGCCAGAAGTCTGCCGGTATTACCGGTTACTCTTGAAATCTGATGAGCGATATGTTCATAAATCGTCGATGCCTGATCTTCAATTGATAGTCCCGAAGCTGATAGTAAAGGGGTTATTTGATGATCAATCCATTCCCGTCCAAGCGATTTCGGCCATTTTTGATCGTAGAAATCAAGGGTGTTTAGTTTTTTGAGTAATGATTCGTCGACGGTTCCCTTAGCTCCCATACGGCCGTCCTGATCATAGGGATAACCCGATTGCTGTGCCAGGTTATTGAGAATAATATTTGCCGGAGCAATATCAAAAGCAATCCGGACTCCGTTAAGTTCGAATGAAATATTGGCAAAACCACCAATGTTCAGGCAATAATCATATTCCGGGAAGAGGAGTTGATCGCCGATAGGGACGAGTGGTGCCCCCTGTCCACCAAGCGCAACATCAAAATTTCTGAAATCGCTGATGGTTGTAATGCCGGTTGCAGCGGCTAATGATGCTCCGTTACCGAGTTGGAAGGTGAGCTTTTTTTCGGGCTGATGAAAAATCGTGTGACCATGTGAGGCAATAAGTTGTGGAGAATCTTTTCCACGGAGAAATTTTGAAATAAGTTCTCCGGTATAACGTCCGTATTCGTTATTCAGTAATAGAAATTCCTGCGCGTTAAGGTGATGCGCCCCCTTTAGTTTTTCGATCCAGGGGTCCGGATAGGCTATTGTTTGCGCTTCAACTATTTCGTAGTTCCAGGTCTTACCAGAATCTGAAAAGCTGCAAAGCGCGATATCAATTCCGTCAAGCGATGTCCCTGACATCGTACCAATTGCTAATGTTTTCACACGTTTAAAATTTTGTAAGTTGTTAATATTCAATGCGTATCAGCAGCATCACTTTTTTCGACATTATCAACGGTGTGGAACTCGCATGAAAAATTTACACATCCTATTTTGTGTTTGTCAAACCATGCTCGTTTCATTTGTAGATTATTGCTTTGTATTCTGAGCTGTTCTCCCTGTTGTCTGTTACAACCAGCCTGAGAAGATGTGATTTACCGAACACCATCCTGTTTTTATCAAAGGTATATGTAAGCGTTTTCGTTTTCCCGTCATATTCGAAGAGCACCCACTCGCCGTCAATTTCGCCACGATAACTTTTTATTCCTGAAAGGTCATCCGTAATCTGAAACTGCACTTTTGTGTTGTTTGTTAGTATTTTATTATTCTTTATGCTTAGTGAAGTAATTACCGGGGGTGTCTTATCAACAGCAACCGAAAAACTCCCAAAGACATTGGTTTTCGTGGTTATCCATCCTCCTGAATATTCGCCGCCGATTGCCGTTTTCTGTCCTGTAGCCGGATCGACCAATACAATTAGAGCTTTATCCCTAAACTCTTCGGGTAAAGCAACGCACTTTATCGAAAGGGTATAAGGCAGATATAACGGAACAAATTTGGTGTGCACCTGGTGAAGTTCTGAATAATATCCTACTGGCTGGGGAGCCGATTTCCATACGAAACCAATATTATCATATAAAGCTCCTTTGGGTACATTAACCCTGATTTTATTATTTTCGAACACGTTGGATTGATCAAACATAAACAGCACAGTTATCGGCTGGTTTTTAGCCGGCAATTGAGATTTTTTAGTTGTAGTCCGGAACTTCAGGCTGGTTTTATTTTTAAATGCATCATACACGACGATCTCGAAATCATGGCCTTTCCCGTTTTCAAGATTTAAAATTCCGTTTTTTTCGCCCGGGTCATAAATATCCAGGTGATTTCCGGGCTGCCTGTACAAACGCTGTACCCACCGTTTCGATTTAAGGTACTCTTCGTAATCGGCCTGCGAATTGGCATATCTGGTCTGGTCGAACGAAAAATTATCCATTTCAAAGCCGAAGACTTGTTTCCCGTCGCAAAATAATGTGGCCGAATAGATACCGCATTTTAATCCAACGCCACTAAAGAAATCTTCAGCTTGTATCCCGAATCCGATTTTGCCATACAGTTCAATTGGAAGATTATATTTTAGCCGGTAGCCACCCGGAACCGGTATTGTTTCAAATCTTTTTTTATTGTGTTCCTGTCCAACATTACTGCCAGCTGTTACCGGGTAAACAAAGAGTGCCGTAATTTTAGGAGCGCTGTTGTCTTTAATCCCTGGAATATAAAATATTGGATTATAGGCTCTTTCTGATTGTGTATTTCTGATTTCGAAGTGAAGATGAGGACCGCCTGAACTTCCTGAATTACCTGACCAGGCGATGATATCACCTTTTTTAAACAGGAACTCATCCGGCGAAAGGGTAATATTTACTGTGAAACTTTCCCGGTCGTATTGTTTTTCTTTAACGTACTCCTGCAACCTGGGATAAAACCTTTCGAGATGCCCGTAAACTGAAGTAGTACCATCGGGATGATTCATATACAAGGCATTACCATAACCAACAGGAGAGACACCAATCCTGGAAATATACCCATCCTTTACTGCAAATACCGTCAGTCCGGTTTGCCCCCGTGTGCGAAAATCAAGACCTGAATGAAAATGGGATGGTCTCAGTTCGCCAAAATTTCCAGAAAATAAAAACGGAGGTTTAAGAGGAGCTGTAAATGAATCATTAGCAGGGATATTTTGAGCCGAAAGCAGGGAAAAACCGCAAATTAGCAGCATCAGTATCGGGGAAACAAATTTCATTATTGACAATTTTCAAAGAATTGGCTAAAATAGTAAACTTTTAAAAGCTTTGTTGAGCGATTAAATGATTAATATATTTTGGCAATATGATTAAAATATTAACTTTGTCTCAGTAAACGATTAGGTATGACGGAACGTGAAACTGTTTTATTGAAGGAGTTTAAAGGTAAGCTCGATAAGCTGATCAATATTCATCTGCGAATGAAACAGGAGAAACAACTTTTAACTGATGAACAATCGCAACTGAATGAGCAGATCAGGTTACTCACATTGCGTAATGAGGAGCTGGTCAAAAAACAGGAGGAGATGAAGTTTGCAAAATCGTTACTGGGTGCGGATGAAGATCCGCATGAAGCCAAATTAAAGATAAACAGAATAGTGCGGGAAATAGACAAATGTATTGCTCTGTTAAATAAGTAATACAACATGCTATGGATGATAAACTTTCGATAAATATCAATATAGCCGACCGTTTGTATCCTTTAAGAATTGATCGGAAAGAGGAGGAGAACATTCGTAAAGCAGCGAAAATTATCAACGAAAAGGTGGTGCAGTATAAGCAAAAATATGCTTCGAAGGACTTACAGGATTGCCTGGCCATGGCGACTTTACAGTTTGTTATTCAGAAGTTTGACACCGATAAACGTATTGATGATTCGCCATTGGTCGATGAGTTGGAAGTGATGAATGATTTTCTGGCAGAGTTTCTTGAAAAGGAAAATTAGTTTTTGAATTCTATTATAGACCCGCATATTTCGAGTAATCCGGTTGTTCAGTTTGATCTGATCTGATCCGGGTAATTTGAATTTGCGGTATTTTTTTTTGTTAAACCTTAATTGTATTTTACACATGGAAATAATTATCACAGGCATTGTTACACTATTGATAGGAGGTACCGCTTCCTATTTTCTGTGGGATATGGTGCTGATGAAGAACAAGCAAAAATTGCTTGCAGATGCCGAGGTGCAGGCTGAAATGCTCAAGGAGAAAAAAATGCTTCAGGCGAAGGAGAAGTTTATTCAATTAAAATCGGAGCACGAAACCTATATCAATGAGCGGAATCTCCGGATTTCGGGTGCCGAGAACAAACTGAAGCAAAAAGAGGCCATTTATTTGCAACGGAAAGAGGAACTGCAGCGTAGCATTAAAGAACTTGAGAATTCGGAGAGGGAGATTGATACAATTCGCGAAAATCTGAATATTCAACTTGAATTAGTAGAACAAAAAGAGGAAGAGATGCTTAAACTGCATAAACAACAGGTTCAGCAACTTGAAACTTTATCGGGAATTTCGGCCGACGAGGCGAAGGCACAGCTTGTTGATTCATTGAAAAATGAGGCAAAAACGGAAGCGATGTCGTTCATTCAGGAGATCATGGATGAAGCTAAAATGACCGCCAACAAGGAAGCAAAAAAGATTATCGTCAAGTCGATTCAGCGGGTGGCTTCCGAAACCGCTATCGAAAATTCGGTAACCGTTTTTCATATTGAAAGTGACGAAATCAAGGGAAGGATTATCGGTCGTGAAGGGCGAAATATCCGGGCTCTTGAAGCAGCAACGGGGGTTGAAATTATTGTTGATGACACTCCCGAAGCTATTGTGTTGTCTGCTTTTGATCCTGTAAGACGTGAAATTGCCAGGCTTGCCCTGCATCAGCTTGTTACCGATGGACGTATCCATCCTGCCCGTATCGAAGAGGTGGTGAATAAAGTAAAAAAACAGGTTGAGGAAGAGATTATTGAAACAGGAAAACGGACTACAATTGATCTTGGAGTCCACGGATTACACCCTGAGCTGATAAGATTAATCGGTAAAATGAAATACCGCTCCTCTTACGGTCAAAATTTGTTGCAGCACTCGCGTGAAACAGCCAATCTTTGCGCAATCATGGCTGCTGAGCTAGGGCTTAATCCCAAACGTGCCAAACGTGCCGGACTTTTGCACGATATTGGTAAAGTGCCCGATGATGAACCAGAATTACCACACGCAATTTTGGGGATGAAACTTGCTGAAAAATTTAAGGAAAAACCCGATATCTGTAATGCGATTGGGTCCCATCACGACGAAGTTGAGATGGAT
>Ga0079306_1001563_pt1 | contig 14849 bp, 10 predicted proteins | sample Methanotroph_Enr_FD_79181 | JGI IMG/M metagenome (GOLD analysis project Ga0079306, IMG submission 79181) | Enriched soil microbial communities from Old Woman Creek wetland in Ohio, USA - Methanotroph_Enrichment_5 | ecosystem: Environmental > Terrestrial > Soil > Wetlands | place: USA: Ohio...
TCGAATTATATTCGATTCGGGATTATCAAATTCCATGTCGAAGAATTTTACATGTTTGTATTCTTTTTCCAGTTCTTCAGCAATTCTGTAAACTGGGATACACATTGGACCCATCCGGCCACATATTACCATTACGTTTTCGTTTGCGTTGATTACATTGGCATGGTCAGTTGCTGTCTCGATGTGTTTTAAATTTGTGTACAACATGGCTTTTCGCTTTAAATTTTATGATACAAAGTTACTTTCCATAACTCCATGAATAAAGGTTTTCCATATATGGCACAACAACTCCCGGATTGAATTAGAACAACTTTTTAATTGATTTAGATTAACGATAGCGGGCTTAATTACATAAACATGAGATGAGCCATAAGGGTGGGCTACTCATATTTGAACATGGTTTTTAGAGCGAATCAGAAAGGTTAAAAAAAGTGCAGCCTGGTTAATAATGTAGAAAGGGTTTGAATTAGCTACTTCGATTGCTGGTAAAACTTTAAAAAAACGTCCAGTTCCAATCCTAAATCTTTTAAATGACAGCTTTTTTTAACGAAACCTGAATCTCTCTAAAACCGACAAATCGATTAATTTCTGAAATTTTTTCATTCTATTTCTTGATTATAAACCAAATTAGACCGTTTCCATACAAAGGTGAAGAATAATTTTTGTAACATTTTAAAATTTCAATCTAAACCAATTTCATTTCTTGCTTTGAATTTTGTCAATTACATATGGAAGACAACATCAGAAAAATGTTTACGCTGAATCGCTGTTATTTGATGCTATATTTCGGATAAAACCTCTAAAAATGTACTTTTAAGGCAAAAAAAGATTAAGATGAAGGCATTTCAAAGAAATAAAGGAGAATTTCGAAAAAAAACTTTGGATGAGAGTTCAAAATTGAAAGCAAACAAAATTGCCGAACAAAACTTAAAGGAATCGGAAGAATTGTTCCGTAGGGTAATCACCAATGCCCCAATTTCTATTTTTGCCACCGACGATAAAGGCATTTTTACCCTTCACGAAGGAAAAGCCATAGAACGGGTGGGAATGAAATCCGGTGAAAACGTAGGCGTTTCGGCCTACGACCTGTTTTCGGACATAAAAGTGATTGAACATGTCGGAACGGTTTCAACGGGGAAATCGATTCTCGACAGGGTTTCAAAAGGTGAATACTTATCGGGGATTACCGAATTAAACGGCGTTATATTCGATAACCAGTTTGCACCAATTTGGGATGAAAACAATAAAGTGGCCGGTTTGCTTGGTATTGCTACCGATATCACTGAACGCAAGCAGGCAGAGGAGCAATTGAGAGAGAGCGAAACCTTTAATCGTATGCTTTTCGATCAGTCTGTTATCGGACTCGCACTCGCTCGCATGGATGGACAGTTTGCTGATGTAAATCAGGCTTTTGCACAAATAATCGGTAGAACAATTGATGAAATTGTAAAGCTCACGTATTGGGATATAACTCCGAACAAATATGCAGTGCAGGAAAAGGTACAATTAGATTCACTCAATACAACCGGTCGTTTTGGACCTTACGAAAAAGAGTATATTCATAAAAACGGACATCTCGTACCCGTGCGGTTACAGGGTGTAATCATTGAAAGGAAGGGCCAAAAATACATCTGGTCGAGTATTGAAGACATCTCCGGGCGAAAGCAATTAGAGAAAGAAAGGTTAGCTTTTGAAAAACGCTACCAGATGTTGTTTAATGAAATTGACGAGGGGTTCTGTATCGTCGAGATGATTTTTGATGAAAACGAAAAACCCATCGATTACCGTTTTCTGGAGATCAATCCTGCTTTCGCGAAACAAACCGGACTTTTAGATGCACTGGGCAAGCGAATGCGCCAATTGGTCCCGGAAAACGAAGAACATTGGTTTGAAATTTATGGAAAAATCGCGCTAACGGGTGAACCAGCGCGCTTTGTGAATCGGGCCGAACAATTGCACCGGTGGTACGATGTTTACGCCTTCCGTTTTGGTCAGCCCGAAAACCGGCAGGTTGCCATCCTTTTTAACGATATTACTGAACACAAGCAGGCGGAAGAAACACTACAACATAGTGAACACAATCTGGTGGAAGCCGAACGTATAGGTAATACCGGAAGCTGGGATTATAATGTTGTTACGGACACAGCGAGTTGGTCAGAAAACATGTTCCGGATATTTGATGTTGATCCGGCGATGCCAAAAGAATTGATGTTCAAACATTTTGTCGAAAACCTGGTACATCCTGATGACCGCTCACATATCCTGTCTGTTTTTCAGGACGCATTAGTTGGCAAGCGTCCATACGATCTTGAATACAGAATAATTAAGAGAGAAGGAAGTATCAGAAATATTCACGCGGTTGCTGAAACTATACTTGATATACAAGGCAAAGCAATCCAACTGATTGGAAAAGTTGAAGATATTACTGAACGTAAACAGATGGAGTTAGCGGTTGAAGAATATAAATATTTTCTCAGAAACGTACTTGATACGAACCCCAATCTTATTTTTGTAATAAACAAGGATGGAAAGATTATTCTTGCAAATAAGGCATTTGCAGGATTCTATTCAACAACTGTTGAAAATATTGAAGGCAAAACGCAGCAGGGAATTCATAAAAAATACCATTTGCCTACGGAAGAACTTGATCGTTGGTTGGCAGAAAACCTTCAGGTAATTAATTCCGGACTACCCCATATCCTAATAGACTATAGTCAAAATCGGGATGGATATGCAGCATGGTACAGGACAAGGAAGTTCCCAATAAAATTACCTATAGGCGAAAAAGCTGTTTTAGTTGTCGGGGAAGATATTACCGATCTGAAGCAAACAGAAGAAGATCGGCGACTGCTGGCTGAAATAACCCTCAATATCTCAGAAGGCATTTCCCTGGTCAGAGAAAATGATGGGATTATTGTCTTCACAAACAGGAGATTTGAAGAAATGTTCGGTTATAACCCCAGTGAATTAATCGGCAAGCATGTTATAGTATTAAATGCCTCCATCGTCAACCAAACAGCTAGTGAAATGGCTTGGAATATTATTGGATCTATGCAAAACCATGATCGTTGGAAGGGGGAAGTGTACAATGTTAAAAAAGATGGAACTCTATTCTGGACGGAGGCAAGTATCTCCAAATTTGATCATCCGGAATATGGCCAGGTATTGATAACTGTACAGATGGACATTGATAAGCGCAAGCAAATAGAGAATAAGCTGATCGAACATGAACATGAACTTCAACAACTAAGCACCGAATTAATAAATGCCCAGGAAAAAGAACGAAAAATTCTGTCGCAGGAATTACATGATGAAGTAGGACAATCGCTTACGGCAATGAAAATCAACCTCGCTTCAATAATGAAAAAACTTCCTTTGGATCATGATTCCAAAACGAAGAACCGGCTACAGGAAATGAATGAGATTCTTGACAACCTGATCTCCCAGGTACATGAAATCTCATTAAATCTGCGCCCTGCCTTGTTGGACGTATTAGGTTTATTACCAACGATAAAGTCATATTGCAACCAATTTTCAAAAAGAACAGGTATTAATGTCCGGATAGCTAATGAGATTATTGTGAACCTTGATTTAGAACAGGAAATCCATCTTTTCCGGATAGTACAGGAAGCGCTTACGAATGTGGTGAAACATGCGTACGCGAAAAATTTATTTTTAAATTTTAATATAAGGGGTAATGTTCTGATGTTAAGTATTCAGGACGACGGTTGCGGTTTTATATTGAAAGAAAAGGGAAACATCCCTCATGCCGGAATCGGGCTTATCGGGATACGGGAGCGGGTAAATTCATTGAACGGAATAATGGAAATTATTACTTCCCCGGGAAGAGGAACAAAAATAGAAATAGAAATACCCATAAACAGGAAACATGAGTAGTATCAGCGTATTATTGGCAGAAGATCATACTATTTTGCGAAAAGGGCTTTGCTCTCTTTTGGAAAACGAATACGGTATTGAGGTTGTTGGTGAGGCAGGAAATGGTAGAGAAGCAATCGAAAAGGCAGAGAAGCTTAAGCCCGATATAGTAGTCCTGGATATTAGTTTGCCCTTGTTAAATGGAATAGAGGTCACAAAACAACTAAGAAAAAATCTTCCTGAAATTAAAATTCTGATCCTTACCATGCACACTTCCGATGAATTTGTTTTTGAAGTTTTAAATGCGGGGGCAAAAGGATATATTATCAAAAAAGCTGCTCCTGATGAACTGGTTTCGGCTATTCATGCTATATCCCTCGGTAAATCCTATTTTAGCCCTGAAATTTCAAAAATGTTGATCGAAAGAAAGATTGAAACAGGGCAGATGCAGGATGGATCAATTACCTATAAAATTCTTACAGAGCGTGAACGTGAAGTTCTGCAACTGGTTGCAGAAGGACATTCAAGCAGGGAAATAGCAGAAATGCTTTTTTTAAGTATTAAAACAGTTGAAAATCACCGTGCAAATATTATGGAGAAATTAGGTCTGCATAACCTTACTGAACTAATTAAATATGCGATAAGCAAAGGAATTATTCAATTATAACTATTTATAAAACTTCCAAATTAATTATAGGGGTTTACCCTCATTGTTTGCAAAAAAAGATCTTTGAATCTTTGGAAATTATTTTAGGATTAAATAACCAAAAATGTACTTTTGACTTTCGGTTAAATAATAAATCGCGGTTTTAAAATCATACGCATATATACTTTTATGATAATACAAAAGACCGAAATAAAACAAGAAAAGTGGGAAACTAAATCCAAAAGCGGGCTATTCCTTGTATTTATTTTTGCAACAATTATGTTATTTACAGGAGGTTATCTTTATCTAAAAAATGAAGAAACTGTTTGGCGCAAAAATGCCCTTAAACAATTAAAAAACACAACTTTATTAAAGGCCAAACAGATTGAAGAATGGCGCAATGAAAGACGCTCCGATGCGGGAGAAATCGTGCAAAGCCCTCTATTTCAGGATGCAGTTTACAATTTGATCAACCATCAGGGCAAAAAAGGATTAAAAAGTGAAATTGAGCAAAGGCTTCAAATAGTAATTCAAAACAATTCCGATATTGTAAATATTCTCCTTACCGGTGACAAAGGCCAAACCTTATTGTCCGGAAAACCCTGCGCACCTGAACTTGCAACCACGTCAACCAGTAAATTAGTCCGTGAGGTTATCAAAAGAAATAATGAAATCTTTGGTGACTTGTATAAGAATAGCCAGAACGGCGCAATATACGCCGACATTGGATGTCCGATCTTTAATGAGCGACATGAAATTAATGCAGTCATCCTATTCAGATTAAATACGGGAGTAAGCCTTTTCCCGATCCTGCAGGTTTGGCCTTATGACAGTACCACCGAAGAATCATTTTTGTTTAAAAAGGAAGGGGATTCCGTGTTATTCATGAGTAATCTGAGAAATTGGCCAAATGCGGCCCTTTCGCTCAAATTCCCCCTGACCTCCAATGAAAATCCTGCTGCCAGGGCCATAAAAGAAGGAGCAGGTTTTTATGAAGGCATTGGCTATCATGGTCAAAAGGTATTTGAATATATTCAACCAATAAATGGCTCGGCCTGGCTTTTAGCTTCAAAGATTGACCGGGATGAATTGTTTAAACCAGTTTATAAACGGGCGAAAACCCTCTCGGTCATTTTACTACTCCTGTTTTTATCACTTTCAACGCTTATATACCTGATTATTACTTACAGGCGCAAGCATTTTTACAAACAGTTATTGGAAGATGAGCGGCAACAAGCCGCTTTAAAAAGCCACTTCGAGTATGTAGTAAAATATGCCAACGACATCATTTTGCTTGAAGATGATCAACTAAACATTATTGAGTCCAACCAGCGTGCTCAGCAAACCTATCAGTACAGCCTGGAAGAGCTATCGAAAATGAAAATAACCGATTTGGTTGCCCCGGAATCGAGGCAGGAGGTTGAAATCCGGTTAAAAAACATCACCGAAAATGATGGTGCAATTATAGAATCAATTCATCGACGTAAGGATGGCACACTTTTTCATGTTGAAATTAGTGCCAGGATTATCGAAGTCGATGGGCGGGCTTATCTGCACCAGGTAATCCGAGATATTACAGAGCGCAAACAGGCTGAAATTGACCTGACCGAAAGCGAAGAGCGGTTTCGTACCACCTTGTATAGCACGGGGGATGCCATCATTACGACCGACATCAACGGGAAAGTCAGGTACATGAACCCCGTGGCTGAAGAGCTTACAGGTTGGAAAGAAGATGAAGCCGGTGGAAAACCAATCCGGGAAGTATTTAATATTTTTGATGAAGATTCCCGCGAAGAAGTTGAAAATCCGGTTGACAAGGTGTTCGAAAAAGGGATGATTATTTTGCTGTCGAATCATACTTTTTTAAAATCAAAAAATGGCAATGAAATACCAATTGGCGATAGTGGAGCCCCGATACGAAACGCTAAAGGTGAGATTGCCGGAGTCGTACTGATATTCCGTGATCAAACCAAAGAACGTCTCGCGAAAAAAGCACTTGAAGAGAGTGAACTTCATTTTCATAACCTGGCTACCTTTTCTCCGGTCGGTATCTTTCGCACACGTCCTGATGGATACACCACCTATGTAAATCCCAAATGGTGTCAACTTTCAGGCATTACAGGCGAAAAGGCTATGGGTGACGGCTGGCTCACGGCTGTTCACCCGGAGGATAGGGAAAAATTAGCTGAAGGGTGGAATTCGTCGAGCCAAAGCAGGAAGGCTTCGGATGCTGAATATCGTTTTCTGCACCCCGATGGTACTATTGTTTATGTAATGGGCCATTCGATTCCGGAAATAAATTCAGAAAATCAGTTAACAGGTTTTATTGGAACAATTAGCGATATTACCGATCGGAAGCAAGCCGAAGCAGAACAGTTCCGGTTATTAAATATTATTGAGAAGAGTCTGAACGAAATATATGTATTTGATGCAATTACACTGAAATTCGAATTCGCAAACCATGGCGCACTAGAAAACCTTGGTTTTAGTCTGGAAGAAATGAAGGAATTGACCCCTGTTGATATTAAACCTGAATTTACAGACGAGACCTTCAGGCAGGTGATTGAACCACTAAAAACGGGTTTAAAAGATAAGCTGGTTATTGAAACCATACATCAGCGAAAAAATGGGAGCAGCTATCCGGTTGAGATCCACTTACAACTTCATAAAACAGATAACAAAAGTGTATTTCTTGCCGTCATCAACGACATTACCGAACGTTTGGAAAACATTAATGCATTGCAACAAAGCAAAGACAGATGGGAAAGCTTGTTCAATAACAGTCCGAATGCAATTGCAGTTTATCAGGCGGTTGATGATGGCAACGATTTTGTTTTTACCGATTTTAACCTATCCGCCTCGAAAACAGATAACCTAAAACATGATGAGGTTGTTGGAAAGCGCATCAGCGAGTTATTTCCTACTGCCGATCCAATTGGTCTGCTCGATGTTTTCAGAAAAGTATGGCGCACCGGGAAAACAGAATACATCAGTTCAACTTTTTATAAAGATAACCGGATTGATGGCTGGCGCGAAAACATCATCTATAAACTAAATACCGGCGAAATAGTCGCGATTTATAATGATGTATCAGACCGAGTGGAAGCAGAAATTGCCTTGCGTACCAGCGAAGAAACTTTCAGAAACTATTTTGAAAATTCACCGCTTGGAAAATCGATAACCGGAGTTGATGGAACACTAAATGTAAACAAAGCATTTTGCCAGATGCTCGGTTATTCAAAAGAGGAACTTTTACATATAAATTGGAAAGAAATCACACATCCGGATGATCTTCAACTGAGTGAAAATGTTACAAAGTCTCTCATTGATGGCGAAAAGGAAATTGTCTGGTTTGAAAAAAGGTTCATTCATAAAAACGGGGATATTGTATGGACAGAGGTTAGTTCAACATTACAAAAAGATGCTGAAGGTAAACCTTCCTATTTTATTACCAATATCAACAATATCACAGAACGCAAGCAGTCCGAAAAGCAGTTAAAACTATTGGGGCGGGCAATTGATCAAAACCCGGTAACCATCGTGATAACCAATACGGATGGGGATATTAAATATATGAATCCAAAATTTACTGAAGTTACCGGTTATACCTCCGGAGAGGTGATCGGTAAAAACCCGCGTGTTCTTCAATCGGGCGAACACAGTCCTGAATTCTATAAGGACTTGTGGGATACCATTTTGTCTGGCGCCGACTGGCATGGAGAGTTCCACAATAAAAAGAAAAACGGCGAACATTACTGGGAAAGCGCCGTTATTTCTCCGGTTTTCGACGATAGCGGCGAAATTTCTTCTTTTGTGGCGGTAAAGGAAGATATCACCGAAAAGAAAAAAATGATTCACGACCTCATTATCGCCAAAGAACATGCAGAGGAAAGCGACCGGTTGAAATCATCTTTCCTGGCTACGATGTCGCATGAATTACGCACGCCATTAAATGCAGTCATTGGTTTTTCAAGTCTTATGGATCAAGAAATGCCGATCGAACAAATCATTTCATTTGCCCAGATCATTAATAACAGCGGAAAAAACCTGCTTGAAATAATCGAAGGAATATTCGATTTATCAATGCTCGAAAGTGGAGAAGCCAGGTGTAAACCAGAACAATTCGATTTGTTGGCATTTATGAACAAGATATTAGATATTGCAAAAGCGGAGCAACAAAATGCAGGCAGACAGCAAATTAAAATAATTTATGCAAAAACAAAACACCAGGAGCCAGTTTTACTTTATTCCGATCAGCATAAACTAACTCAGGTATTGACTAACCTCCTTAAAAATGCCTTAAAATTTACACTTTCAGGAAAAATAGAATTTGGATATGTGATTCACCCGGACGGGAATAATAATAAAATTAAATTCTTTGTAAAAGATACCGGGATCGGAATCCCTGATAATCGAAAATCCATTGTTTTTGACAGGTTCCGCCAGGGTGATGATTCAAACACAAGGTTATACGGAGGAGCAGGAATTGGCCTGGCCGTTTCAAAACATACCGTTGAACTGCTGGGCGGCAAAATCTGGGTAGAATCAGAGGTTGGTAATGGATCTGCTTTTTTTGTTTTATTACCTGATAATATTATTAAGGATGTGAAGATAAATCAATATTCCACAGGACCAGAATGAAACTTACAATTGAAATAATGGCTTATTTGGTTGTTATAACTTTAGAAAAATGGAACAATTAGAAAAAGAATTTGAAGAAATGTTGATTAAAACACAAAACACTGAATTAATTGACAAATACGCTGATTTAAAGGCAAATATTTACGAATCGTTTAAAACGATCATAAAAGGTATGAATACCGACTTTGGTAAGAATGGTGGTTTGATATAAATTTCAAAACTTATAAAAGGAAACATGGCAATTAAATCCTTTAAAAACTTTACTGAAATACATGTTGATAAGAAGCTTCGCGACAACAGCACAATAAAAATACATATTAAATATTTATTCTCTTTGATAGGTTTTGGAATAGGAAGTATTTTCAGCCTTGCCGGTATTTTCTTCGAAGAGTATAAAGTGGATATACCTTCACAACATTCCCATCTTCCTCACCTTAGTGTTCCTTTTCTCTTAGGAATAATAGGCGCTGTTTGCGGATTTTTTTACGGCAAAAAACATCATGATAAAACAAATGTAGTTCATGAACTTTTTGTAAGTCAGCAAATATTAAACCTTATTTTAGACCATTTGCCAGTGCTGATCGCTTACCTGGACTCCGACCTTCGTTACAGATACGTCAATAAAACATTTGAAGACTGGCACGGGCTTTCGTATGACGATGTTTATGGAAAACATATTAAAGACATTGTCAATGAAAAAGCTTTTGGGCTGATCAGTCTAAACATTGCAAAAGCCGACGATGGCGAAATTATTAATTTTGAAAGTTCCAGGGAATTTAAAGGAGAGGAACATTTTATAAACTCTGTTATGATCCCTCATTTGGAGGAAGGTAAAAAGATAAAAGGTTTTTTCACAATCGTTACCGACATCACCAAACTCAAAAAAAGAGAGAACAAAATAAAAAAACAAAAAGATGAATTAGCTGAACTAAACGCAACAAAAGACAAATTTTTTTCAATCATTTCGCACGACTTAAAAAGTCCATTCAATGCTTTACTGAATTTTTCAGAATTATTATTTAATGATTACGAAGTCTATGATGAAGAAACCAGGAAGGAATTTATCGCGTTAATTTATGAGAGCTCTCAAAATACCTTCAAACTTTTAGAAAATCTTCTTGCCTGGTCACGTGTCCAAATGGGGAAAATTGAATTTAACACTTCATCAATAAATTTAAAAGCGCTGATTGATGAAAACATGGATTTACTAAATCAGATGGCACTTGGAAAATGCATTCGGTTACAATCTAAAATAAATCAAGATATCAAGATCAATACCGACAAGGATCTGATCAACACTGTAATTCGGAATTTACTGTCCAATGCCATTAAATTCACCCCCGAGAAAGGCGATGTTACTGTCTCAGCGAATCTAGTTACGGGAGATCAATTAAATGATTTTATTGAAATATCTGTTAAAGATACTGGCCTTGGCATTTCACCCGGGAATATGGATAAATTATTCAAAATAGAAAAAACATATAGTACACCAGGAACAAAGGGAGAATCAGGAACAGGTTTAGGATTAATACTTTGTAAGGAATTTATTGAGAAATGCGATGGGAAAATAGGAGTTGAGAGCGAACTTGGGAAAGGAAGTATTTTCACAATTACAATACCAAAAAGGTAAATACATTCGAATATTGTTTATTGCAGATTTAGAGGTTTTCAAGTTTGGGGATTGAGTGAATTTTCAGGTGCTATGAATTGACTTGTATTAATATACAGAATTATAACATCTACATATTTTAGTAATATACAATAGTGTATTTTAGTAATGCGAATAGATGCTTATTTCAAATATAAAATAGTACATTTGCAATACAACCTATTGCTATGATACTTTTTTCTGAAATCGAATCGGCTTATAACGCTCAACAAGAATCCCTTATGGCAAATGATAAGGGGATAGAAAGGTATTTGCATTACAGGCCTGGTCTAACGGGGCATATTGATATTATTACGGGTATAAGGCGCTGTGGAAAAAGCACTTACATGAACCAACTTTCGACTTTAATAAAGGGTGATCTTTCTTTTTTTACATTTGAAGATTCACGCGTATTTGGTTTCGATGCAGGAGACTTCCCAAAGTTGCTTCAGATAATGGGTACCAATAAAAGTGCTTATTTTTTTGATGAGATACAAAACGTCGAAGGTTGGGAGGTCTTTATACGAAATCTGTACGATCAAGGGAAAAAGGTTTTTATAACCGGTTCGAATGAATCACTTCTTAGCTTCGAATTAGGTACCAGGCTTACGGGCAGGCACCTCCGTTTTGAACTTTTTCCATTCTCTTACAAGGAGTTCCTTAACTTTTTCAATATCGCACCTTCCGCTTTAACATTTCAGCAATTTGTAGAAAAAGGTGGGTTTCCTGAATATTTAAAATTCGGATCGGTTGAAACATTGCAGCAATTATTCAGGGATATTCTTTATCGGGATATTGCAGTTAGATATGGGGTTAGGAATGTTAAGGCACTAATAGACATAGCTTTATTTTTAATATCCAATATCGGAAAGGAATACACACTTAACAGGCTAAAAAACAGCTTTAACCTGGGTTCGGCCAATTCGGTAAGCGAGTATGTTGGCTGGTTCGAAGATAGCTATCTTATTTTCTCGGTACCTCAATTTAGTTGGTCAGCAAGAAGTATGACCGTAAATCCCAAAAAGGTTTATACGATAGATACTGGTTTTGCCATGGCCAATTCTTTAAGCTATACGAACGATCGCGGACGATTGATCGAAAATGCTGTATTTTTGGAATTTAAACGCAATGGTCTTACAATTAACTACTTCAGGAAGAAACATGAATGTGATTTTGTTGTTTTCAAATCGAAACAAATAGAGGGTGCCTATCAGGTTTGTACTGAATTGAACTTAGATAACAAAAGCCGTGAGATAGACGGATTAATAGAAGCACTGGAATTTTTCGACCTGCAATCCGGAACAATTCTCACCCTGAACCAGGAAGATTATTTCAATATTTCAGGAAAAGAAATTAAAGTAGTTCCGGTTTGGAAATGGCTGTTACCCTAATATTATAATATGATGAAGACAATACTCGAAACTGATAATGACTTTATTTGCGACATCCAGGCTCCCTGCTTTCAAATGCTTTCGCCAGAGGAGGTAGAACTGGTAAGAGCAAGTAAAACACAGATACTGTTCCGTAAAGGAGACAACCTTACCAAACAGGGTGCCTTTGCATCTTATGTATTGTTTATAATCAGTGGTTTAGCCAGGCAGTATGTAGAGGGTGACAGTAACAAAAACTATAACCTTCGGATTATTAAATCCGGCGAATTTGTGGGGCTTTCGGCTGTTTTCACGAAAAACACGTTTAACTATTCATCCATTGCCTTAACGGATTGCCAGGTATTTCTTGTAGAAAAGGACGCCATTGCCAAAGTAGTTAAGCAAAACGGTATGTTTAGTTTTACAATGATTACAAGATACTGCGAACAAAATGCAAACCTGTTCGATACACTGCGAACGGTGATGTATAAACAAATGAACGGGCGTATTGCCGAAACATTGCTCTATATTGATGGTTTTAAGAATGAAAACCCGAATATTTTTCAGCTTCTTTCCCGCAAAGATATTGCAGACTTTGCCGGGATTTCAACCGAAAGTGCTGTAAAACTATTGAAAAGCTTCGAAAAAGACGGTTTGATCGAATTGAATGAAAAAGATATTGTAGTTGTAAATCAAAATGGATTGCTTGAAATAAGCAAGAAAGGATGAATAAAGCTACCTTATTGACTTTGGCAAAATGACCGACAGCGAAATCATACGGCAAATAGTACAAGGCAATCGGAATATGTACCGGAAACTTGTAGATCGGTATCAGCCGATGGTATTTCGCACCTGCATGGGATTTTTGCATAATAAAGATGATGCCGATGACCTTACCCAGGAAGTTTTTATTCAGGCATACCAGACTTTACAAGGATTTAAAGGCGATGCCTCCTTTCCCACGTGGATTTACCGGATTGCCGTAAATGCCTCGCTTAATAAAATACGAAAATCTTCAAAAAACCTGTTAATACAAGGATTTGAAACAGTGTTCGGAAGTGAAAAAACGAAAGAGTTTTCCTTTCCTATACCTGATACGGAGAACCCTGAAAACATTTTAATCCTTCATGAGCATAGGGAATGGGTACAGAAAGCCCTTAACAGCCTGCCCGAAAACCAGCGAACAGCCATCGTACTCAGTAAATATGACGATTTGCCACAGAAAGAAATCGCAGAGATCATGAATACAACTGAAGGTGCAGTCGAAGCACTTATTCAAAGGGCAAAAGCAAACCTTCGGGAGAAATTATCGTCCCTGAAGAAAAAAAGAAAAAAATAACCGTAGGAAAAATAGATGTTTTGTTTCTAACCATTAAAGTCAATTAAAAATGAACTGTCAATTATGCCAAAAAGAGTTAAATGCGTACCGCGAGGGGTTGTTGCCCGAAGGTATACGGGTTCAGGTTGAAAACCATCTCGGAGATTGTATTGAATGTGCCGAAAGTTTTCATCTGGTAAGCCTTGCCAATAAAGTAATGGACGAAGAAAAGAGATTACAATCCAACCCGTTTCTTATCACCAGGATTATGGCAGGTATTGAAGAACTGGAGCAAAATCGCGAAAGCCATCAGCGCATCCCCTCTTATCAGAAAGTGTTAAAACCTGTATTGATAAGTGTTTCGATTGCAGCAGCAATATTTATTGGAGTTATGGTTGGCAATATTTATTTACCAACTCACCCTACCAATCATCTGCCTGTTGAAATGTCGTACATGAACGATGCAGCCCTTGAATCGGTTGATCTGTTTTCTCAATTATAATTTTTTTAAGATGAAAACAGAAAACAAACGTACATCAATGGTTTGGGCAATTGTGATACTTGCCGTGATGAATATCTCGACAGTGGCTACCATTATGTATCATAAATTTCAAGCGGCTAAGACAGAAACAAACTCAGTTTCTGACCAAAAACAGCTGGAGGTGGATTCTGAAAAGTTTAGCGGCCGCTATTTCCGCGACCAGTTAAACCTGAACAGTGAACAAATGGACAAATTCAAGGAAATTAACCCTGTTTTCAGGCCAAAAGCAAGGGATATTACAATTGGATTAGCCGAAAAACGGAAACAAATGCTCATTGAAATGGCTGCTGCGAAAAGTGATACCGCAAGGCTTAATGCGTTATCCGATTCAATCGGTCTTTTGCATAACAACCTTAAAAAGATCACTTACAGGTATTATTTGGAAATCAAAAGCATTTGCGATCAGGAACAACAAAGAAAACTGGAACAAATATTCGGTGAAATGTTTACCAACGATTCACCAATGGGATACCCCGGTAAAGGCGGACCAAGGGGTTGGCAACAAGGCAGACGGTTTAATAATTGATTTACTATTAATAATTTAAATTTTAGTGACATGAAAACAAGACTTTTTTTAACAGGATTAGCATTAATGGCGATAACAGCATTCGCAAACGCCCAGGAACCGGTCGCTGGACAGGGACAGGGGAATATCCCGCGAAATGGTCAGTGTTGTGGCAGGTGTAACGGAACGGGTAAAGGTGTTGCCTTTGTAGATAAAAACAATAACGGGATTTGTGACAACTACGAAAACCGCACTGCTAATGCGACGAATAACAAAGGAAATGGTAATGGCATATGCGATGGCA
>Ga0079306_1001564_pt1 | contig 14833 bp, 14 predicted proteins | sample Methanotroph_Enr_FD_79181 | JGI IMG/M metagenome (GOLD analysis project Ga0079306, IMG submission 79181) | Enriched soil microbial communities from Old Woman Creek wetland in Ohio, USA - Methanotroph_Enrichment_5 | ecosystem: Environmental > Terrestrial > Soil > Wetlands | place: USA: Ohio...
CACAGCTCAGCATTGCAGGTTATTTCTCTTTCTTAATATCATCCTTGAGATCACCAAAGCCCGCCTGGACTTTGCCGACGTTCTTTTGGACATTTCCTTCAATTTCCATACCCTTATCGTCCAGTATCACGCCAGCGGCTTCCTTGACTTTACCTTTTGCTTCTTCGACTCTGCCTTTTACTTGATCTTTGTTCATGAGTGCCTCCTGATTATTATTTAGCCATGCCCAAAGCTTGGAATGATGTTTTTCCATCGCTCAATCAAAATATTACACGCAAAACTGATGTCGGTCGGTGCGGTAACGAACATTGATTAAGGATTTCCCTTATGCTCGCCACTTAACACAAGAAGAACTACGGATTCCCTATGCGGATACCTGGGACTCCACTCAAAACCCCGAATACACTCAGGAGCCAAAGAACCACCAGGATAATCACCACGATATTCAATATCTGCTTGATGCGCCCCTCCATCGGTATGTAACTGTTGACCAGCCACAACAGCAGACCAACAACGACAAGGGTCACCAGCACCGAAATCAATGGAGCCGGAAGCACACCCATAACGCCGACCGTGTTAAGTACCCATAGAATCACCATGATAACCACCACAGTGTTAAGTATCTGCTTGATGCGGGCTTCCATCGGTATATAGTTATTGATCAGCCACAGCAACAGGCCGACGACAACGAGAACGACCATTAATGAAATTATGTTCATTGCACTTCTCCTAAAAATAAAAAAATTGATTGACGTATAAATCCATAACTAACCACTATACCTTCAGCATAGGCCGATTGGATCATACAAACCAAGCCGGCACCGAGAACAATGGGCAACCACAATTTTTTTGGTAGAAGAATTAAAGATTTTCATACTGATCTCCCCGGTTTTTTTGTTTAAACAGAATTCTTAATGATGCCTTGCTCTTCAACTTCATCCAATAAAGTAGAGCTGTTTTTCGCGAAATACACAAACTCGACGGGCTAGCGATGACTCCTCGGACAACTTAATATGAATCCGCTAGCTAGTGCTTCTGACAGCATAACTTTCTTAACGTACGTGCGCCTGATCAGGGTAGAAGATTTTTGCTTCTACCCCCGCCCCGGATTACTGTGAAGGCGGCTGCACTGTTATAGTGGTGCCACCCGAACTAGTCTTTCCTTTTGAACCCGTAGCTCCGGTGTTTCCCCGGTTCCCGGTAGCTCCCTGCAGGCCAGTTGCACCAGTGTTGCCAGTGTTGCCAGTGTTACCTTGTTCTCCTGTGGCGCCGGTGGCACCGGTCTCGCCGGTGTATCCGGTGTTTCCTTGATTACCCGTAGCGCCCGTTTCGCCAGTATATCCCGTGTTTCCTGTGTTTCCCTGACTTCCGGTAACGCCCCGGGCACCGGTGTATCCCGTGTTGCCGGTGTTTCCCTGAGCCCCCTGAGGGCCCATCGGCCCGGTACATGCGCCTAGTCCGAGCATCGCGAAAAGCAGAACTGAGGGTAGCGAATATTTCACAACGGTTGCTCTTGGGTATGATGGCATTGAGTATTTCATAATGGTTCCTTGTGGATTGATTACACGGCATAAGAAAGCCGTAGAATTCACTGTAACCGGATATGTATAGAGCGTCTGTTCGGTACCGTACTTAAAGACATGAACTCTTACGATTCGCACAAACAAGGGGGGCAATCATTATTCATAGTAGTTCCATTTGAATAAGCTCATTCAATGCAAAATTTGGGCTATTTGAAAGTCCGGCAAGCCTGTTGCGCAATAGAGTTGAGTCAAATACCTTGGCCGGAAGAATCTGGATAAGGTGTTAATGACGAACAATTTGTGAATCATTTCTTAGATTCAACTCATAAGTGCAATCGGCCTGTACTGCCGGTTAGTTCGCTAAAATCGACGGACCGCTTTTCGTGGTTATTCGTCAGGCGAACTGCGTTGATTAATCAAATTTGTGGATTGCTAAGTGAACGAGAAATTTAGTTCTTTCCGGTTTCGTTATCCCACGTATGAAACAATGAAATAGTGATTTTAAACACTTGATTTTTAATGGTTATAATTTAAACGCGTTTACCCTGACCATTACGCACCTACTTTTACCCCGCAGAAGACTCTTCTCTTACGGCTTACGCAGAACCTACTCTGCCTATGTGTTCTACCGAACCGACTGCGGCTAGTTTTACGGCTAAAGTCCTTTCATGTTTTGACGCGCCCTAGTGCTTCGAAGCTTGGTGCTTGGTCGAGAGGACTTGTCCATCTTCGACCGCGTTTGCTCTTTAACGTAGGAGAATTTCATGAAACAGCCAACTCATACTGAACACGCCATGCAAGCCTGTATAGAGGCTTGTAGTCATTGTCATCAGGTCTGCCTGCAAACCGCCATGAACCACTGCCTCAAGACCGGCGGAAAGCACGTCGAGGCAGACCACTTTCGACTGATGATGAACTGCGCAGAAATATGCCAGACATCGGCTAATTTACAGCTCAGTAGCTCCAAATTTTCGCATCGTCTTTGCGAGGTATGTGCCGAAGTCTGTGAGGCATGTGCGGCGGATTGCAAGAAGATTGGCGATATGGATGAATGCATCGAGGCCTGTGAGAAATGTGCTAAAAGTTGCCGGGAAATGGCGAGTGCTAAACACTAAACGTGAATTGGGTTCTTTGGTGATGTATCCAAGACACTCATTGTTGTTTGCGGTGGTAGCGATAGCTCTAACGGCATGTGGCGAGGTAGCGCAGTTGCCAATCGCGGCGGGCGTCGGCCCTCATCCCCAGCTACCGCCACCCAACCCGACGTTGTTTCCCACGGTGAACATCGCGGAGGCTGTGGGCTGGTCAGAGAATGACAAACCGGTTGCGGCAGCAAGGATGACCGTAAACGCCTTTGCCGACAGGCTCGATCACCCGCGCTGGCTTTATGTACTGCCCAACGGTGACGTATTGGTCGCCGAGACCAATGCACCGCCAAAACCCGAGGATAGCAAGGGCATCAAAGGTTGGTTAATGAAGCGGGTCATGAACCAAGCGGGTGCGGGCGTAGCCAGCGCTAATCGCATCACCCTGCTGCGCGATGCTGATGGCGACGGCGTAGCCGAAACTCGATCGGTGTTCATTGACGGACTAAACTCGCCGTTCGGCATGGCGCTGGTGGGCAACGATTTCTACGTAGCCAACTCGGATGCAGTGGTGAGGCTTCCCTATATCGAAGGCGAAATTCGGATAACTCAACCGTGGACCAAAGTGCTGGACCTACCGGGAGGACCAATCAATCACCACTGGACCAAAAACCTCATAGCCAGTCGGGACGGGGCACGGCTCTATGTGACGGTGGGATCGAACAGCAATGCCGCCGAGAACGGCATCGACCAAGAGATCGGCCGCGCCGCCATCTGGGAGGTAGATCCAAAACGCGGAAACTATCGCACTTACGCGTCAGGTCTGCGCAATCCCAACGGACTAGCCTGGGAGCCGGATGGCGGGGCACTTTGGACCGTGGTCAATGAACGCGATGAACTCGGCAGCGATCTGGTTCCGGATTACCTGACTTCGGTACCCGACGGTAGTTTCTTCGGCTGGCCTTACAGCTACTATGGTCAGCATCTGGACGAGCGGGTGCAGCCTCAGCGACCCGACCTGGTCGCCAAGGCCAGAATGCCGGATTATGCACTCGGGCCACACACCGCTTCACTTGGTTTGGCTTTTTCCAAGAGTGCCGCATGGCCCGCACCATTCGACAACGGAGTTTTCATCGGCCAGCACGGCTCATGGAACCGCAAGCCACGTAGCGGCTATCGGGTAATCTTTGTTCCTTTCAGAGCAGGCAAGCCCTTCGGCGATCCGATCGATGTGTTGACGGGCTTTGTTAGCGACAATGGCGATGCGTTCGGACGACCCGTGGGCGTCGCGCTCGACAAGCATTCGGCGTTGCTGGTCGCCGATGATGTCGGCAACATAATCTGGCGCGTGACGGCGTCGCCCATGGCCCCTGGTTCAATGCGCGTAACATCAACGGAACGCTAAATCTTAGTACATGCCCTATAAGAATTTAAACGATTTGCCCGAACCGGTGCGGGCCTTACCAACGCATACACTACATTAATTGGAAATTTAACATGAAACCGATCAGCAAAACTTTTATCAAAGGGTTAATCGCTATTATCCCAATTACACTCACCCTCTATTTGCTCTTCTGGCTTGCCGGCACTGCGGAATTGGTGCTGGGAAATATCTTCAAGTTTTTCTTCCCAGACAGTTGGTACATAAAAGGCTTCGGGTTTGTTTTAGGACTGGTTGCGGTGTTTTTTGTTGGGGGCTTTCTGGAGTCCCAGGCTTTCCTGACACGATTCAATAAATTTGAAGCACTGGTGATACAGATTCCCTTTATTAAAATCATATATACGGCAACCCGTGATTTTATGTCTCTTTTCTCCAGTGAGCAGGAAGGAAAATTCAAGCAAGTGGTTTTGGTCAAAATGCCTACCGGCAATGGACAGCAGATAGGCTTTATTACAGTTTCGGATTTTAAGGAGTTTCCATATGGTTTTATTGCTGACAACCAGATTGCCGTATTTCTGCCATTCAGTTACCAGGTGGGCTGATTCACGGTTATTGTTTCACGTGACAATGTAGTGGAATTAGATATGTCTGTTGAGGACGCTCTGCGCTTTGTCGCAACGGCTGGTGTTGTAGCCGATCAACGTATTGACAGGCCTCCCTAGGACTACCCCGTCCAAACAATAAGGAGTCCATAACAATGTCAAAGTCGGAGCCGGTCGCATATCTGACGCAATAGTTTATTTTCCGCTATGTACGATGGCGTACAGATGCGTGGCGACGACTCGCGCAATACTATTTAGAATGCAACTTTCCGGAGACTCATCATGACCTTTCCTATTGATCCAACCGCTAACGAACTCGGATGTGAACACTCCATGTCAGGTGTCTATCACGCCAATACAAGTGCAGTGTCGTGGAGCGCCATTTTTGCTGGAGCCGCGGCAACAGCAGCTCTGGCGTTGATCCTTTTGATGTTGGGAACAGGTTTAGGGCTGTCCTCGGTATCACCCTGGGCATACAGCGGCGTAAGTGCAACCACCTTCGGCGTATCGTCCATACTGTGGTTGACCTTTACCCAACTCGTTGCTTCCGGGATGGGCGGCTACCTCGCCGGCAGGCTGAGGACAAAATGGGTTTCGGTGCATACGGACGAGGTCTATTTCCGCGACACGGCCCACGGTTTCCTGGCCTGGGCCGTAGCCGCGCTTGCGACCGCCGCGCTACTGACATCGGTGATAGGATCGATTGTCAGTGGTGGAATTCAGGCTGGTGGCGTCGCGGCTACTGCGGCGGCCACGACGGGCAATACGACGACCGGGTCCGATATGACAAAGTACCACAACAGTGAACCAATGGGTTACTTCGTAGACTCCCTGTTCCGAAAAGACATCAACGCAGCCGCGGCTCCCGATGAAAGCGGCGCTATGCCAAGATATAATCTGGAAAGCCTGGAACCGATCACTGCCGTATCCAGGTCCGAAGTTACCCGCATCTTTATGAACAGCATACGCACTGCTGGCCCTCTACCCACTGAAGACACTCGGTATGTCGGTCAGATTGTCGCGCAGCGCACAGGCCTGACACAGCTGGACGCAGAGAAGCGAGTGCTTGATACCTATGCCCGCGTACAGACCAAACTACGTGAAGCGGAAACCGCGGCTAAAGAAGCTGCCGACTCTGCACGCAAAGCTTTTATCTATGCATCACTGTGGCTCTTCATCTCGTTGCTCATCGGTGCATTTGTCGCCAGCTTTTTGGCTACAGTCGGCGGACGGCAGCGTGACATGTAATTACACCTACAACCAACTTATTTAGGAGACAAAACAATGCGCTCAATACTTTTATACTTACTCGGCATTCCCATCCCCATCATTATTCTGATTGCATTGTTCGTGCGCTAGACGCGTTCAACAAGCTGCTCGGTGCGACTAGAACGGGGCGCACCGTAAGAATTGGGTCTACGCGCGCCCAAAGGCGGATTTTATTTGTTGATAATCGGTCATCCGCCGTTGCGACTCTGAACCATAATTTTCTCGTTGCGCTTAGACTGTTGCACCAAAACTGAGATCTCATATTAGGCAGACGCTCAGAGTTCGTGGCGCACATAATCGCTTTGAATAAATCCGCATTCCCAAAGAAAATTCTTACTCTATGTGCTTTGCCGCACCGACTGCATTCAGCTTCGTAGGTATTGTTGTCCGTGATCGCTAGGAAGCATCATTCACGCTTGTATTATTGGGCTCTGGCGATCGCAAAATAAACGTAAGAACCCTTACTAATATCATTTTACAGGAGATGAACATGAACTACGAAGATCGCGATACCTATGGTATTTACAAAAGCAAAGCTGGCAAAGGACCTGGCCCCCGCCTGATGGGCGCCGACACCCTGATTGGAAATGACGTCTGCAACCGAAAAGGCGAAAATATCGGTGACATCAAGGAAATCATGTTGGACACGTTCAGCGGTAAAGTGTGTTATGCGGTACTGTCCTTTGGTGGCTTCCTCGGAATGGGGGAAAAGCTTTTTGCGGTACCTTGGGACGCGTTAAAGCTCGATACAGAGCACAAGCGCTTCGTGCTAAACATGGAGAAGGATCGCCTCGAAAAAGCACCTGGATTCGATAAGAATAACTGGCCCGACATGGCAGACCAGTCTTGGGTGGATGAAGTTCATTCTTACTATGGGACTAAACCGCAACACAGCCAGTCGTGCATGTGACTTAGATCTTGTCAAAAACGAAGGAGATGGAGCGATGCGATAGCGAGCCGATCCTCCGCTCCAGCCTGTCGCTTTGGTGGGTGTTTTCCAGACAAGAATAGTATTTCACTTCAAAAAATGTCCGCTGCAAGGTGTTAGCTGCTTTCCGGAACGGATGTATCCCTGACACCTTGTCGTCGGGGAACAAACTAACGAAAAACGGCTAGGGAGTCGCAGGCTCCCATATTAGTCGCTATTTTGTGGGGTAGTCGCCGATGCCTTGCGCGACGTTCCCTCGTTCGGTATGGGAACAATGCGCATTATTCGTATGTATCTTGAATCCAGCGTTGAAGGTTTTTTTTCGGTCTCCGGCTACAAACTCATAAGCAGCCATCACATTTCGTCAGTCAATGTGCGACACCGCACCGACCCAGGTCGATTTTACGGATAAGCTTATTATCAGATCGTGATTGCAGTGTCTTTTTTATTTGATAGTTCCTCTATTTCTCCCTAGAAATAGTGTGATGACGGCCTCAATGCTTCCTCTTTCATAAGGGATGGATGCACTTCATGTGATAACTGCATCAAACCTTCGTCTGAGGTAGAGAGTTGTCATGAAAAAATATCTGATTGGTAGCGGCTAGGCGTTCCAGTGATTGCGCTGGTGCTTATTTACCTCATAGTCGGAGAAATAATAACCGCTCGAAGCGCTTTAGCCGCCGCAGCCGCGTAGAAGTCAAAACCATATGGCAGAAATCGTGGTGCACAGGCTGGACAAGGTCTTTACGGTTTTCCAAGAATACTTATCCTAATTTTACATTCTAGCAAAGGAGACCATCATGCAAATCATAGGCAAAGAAAACAACACCGACGAATCAGTTACGAAAGCGTTCCCGATAAACTTTAATCGTAAGGAGTGCATGCTACCGAAACGATTAGGGATATTCACACTCACTTTGCTGGCGGGTCTGATGCTGTCGACCGGAAGCGTTCGAGCTGAACACGCCACACCGACGGCGCTCGCGGCCAATTCGGAACTCGAAAATACCGAGCGCAATGTTCGCGACAGTGGCGGCGCCACCCTCACACCGGAAGATCAAAAGGAAACTGGCGATGATCGCAAGATCACGGCGGCCATTCGTCAATCTATCGTCAAAGATAAATCGCTGTCACTCGACGCGCACAACGCCAAGATCATCACCCGCAACGGTATTGTAACCTTACGCGGGCCCGTCGAAAACTCTGCGGAAAAAATCAAACTGCAATCAATTGCCGAAAAAAACCTGGAAGTGAAGCAGGTGGATAATCAACTCGAACCCAAAACGCCTTAATCAGCAATAGGAGATAGATCATGAAAAAAGCAGTTTTTTGTATCACCCAAAATCTCGATCAGACAGAACACATTATCGACCAGCTGAAGACGGCTGGTTTCTCGAATAACGATATTTCTGTCCTGTTGCCTGACAAATCCAGCACCAAAGACTTCGCCCATGAAAAGCACACCAAGGCACCCGAAGGTGCAGCAGTCGGGGGAGCTACGGGCATCGGCGTTGGCGCCGTGTTGGGTTGGCTGGCAGGTATCGGCAGTCTGGCTATTCCCGGGGTCGGCCCATTCATCGCCGCAGGTCCGATCATGGGAGCCTTGAGCGGCGCGGCAGTGGGCGCCGCCACCGGAGGTCTTACCGGCGCTTTAATCGGTCTGGGCATTCCAGAGTATGAAGCCGTACGCTACGAAGGAAAGATCAAAGGCGGAAGCGCTTTGATTTCCGTGCATACGGAAAGCTCCGAAGCGCGTACGACGGCAAAGGAAATCTTCGAGCATGCTCATGCCGAAGATATTTCATCGACCGGTGAGAGCAGCGTATAAGCGATTTGAAGCTCTGACGATTTCAGAAACAACACCTGATCGTTAGTCGATTTTTAGAAAGTCTATCCGAGTAGCTCGTTTGCCCTGAGGTCTGTCGAAGGGTTCCTTCATTTCGCTAAGATAGACACTTTATTGAATATTTAAACATAAGACACTTGTTCACATTCTTTTTCGAGTTTTTTGCCCATGAAGTTCAGGAACTTGGTAAAGGGTGTGCGCGGTTATCGCCGCTCCCGGATCATGCACCCACGGCTCGGGCAGAATGACGATATAGCAGCCCAACATATTGATATAGCTATTTTGAGGAATTCGACCATGAACAAATTTACTATTGCATCCATTGTACTCATAGCCTTGCCGATCACCGGTATGGCTGCTGCTGACCAAACCGTTGGCGCTCCCAACAGAGAAAACATTGACCAATCTCATCCTGGATCCACTATGTCCGCTAAGGAACAAGCCTCCGCGAAACATTTGGCGGCGGCTGCGGCTCATGAACAAGCTGCAATGCATCATAAAGCCGCCGCTGACGCCCAGCAGCCTGAACAAATAAAGGAACATGCCAAGGCAGCGGAAAAAGCCTCCGCAGCAGCTTGTGAAAAAAGCACAGAAGCCTTGCTGTCCACGGTTGGTAAGTAAACAGCTGTTTGATCTACCTTAAGAGATGGCGGTCAATGCAAAAACCGCAGAGGAAATATATCGACGGTGCTGAGCAGCGGTGAACAAAAATGAAGTTTCACCGTTGACTCAGCTAATCGGTACTAAGTTAAAAAATGACGAGGGCGGCTCATGTCTTTATCTGATTAGAAAATCAGCATCCTCAAGTCATCGCTCCACGCGGATTTACCGTTGAAGTGGTGAATTTATCAAGTACTTCATCTTTTAGCCTTCTGAGTATCTTATCTACATTAAACCGTTGTGTTATAAGAAAATGGCCTAATTTTCTCCACCCTAAAAACCATAATCGCTTTGGCATAGCGTTGCTAAGACCATGGATTTTGGAGTTGAAAGAATAGCTCACTTTATTGCAGCCTAAAGCCCCCTGCCTGTATGTGCTCTACCGTACCGACTACAGTTAGTTTTGCAGCTAAAGTGTTTTGGTCATGAAGGAGAAAACATGAGCAAACAAACCCGTGTCAGCCACCCGATATACAACCTTTTGCCCACTGAAGTCGAGGGATTCGATTCCCTGGCTGAGCTGGCACTGGATATGCGCTGGTCATGGAGTCATGCCACCGACCAAGTATGGAAACAACTTGATTCCGAACTGTGGGAACTCACGCAGAATCCCTGGGTGGTTCTGCAGACGGTGTCTCGCGACCGGATAGAGCATGTGTTGGCCGATCCCATTTTCCGCAAGGTCGTTGACGACCTGGTGCAGACCAGGCGGCAGACGATGGATTCACCCGCCTGGTTTCAGCAACATCATCCGCAGGCTCCGCTGACCTGCGTCGCCTATTTCAGCATGGAATTCATGTTGAGCGAAGCGCTGCCAATTTACTCTGGCGGACTCGGCAATGTGGCCGGTGATCAGCTCAAAGCCGCCAGCGATCTTGGCGTACCGGTGGTCGGTGTGGGACTGCTCTACCAACAAGGTTATTTTCGCCAAGTGATTGACAAGAACGGAGCGCAACAGGCCCTGTTCCCGTATAACGACCCTGGACAGTTGCCGATAACGCCGTTGCGCCAAGCCAACGGCGAATGGCTGCGCTTGGAAATCGCCTTGCCCGGTTACTCGGTCTGGCTACGTATCTGGCAGGTCCAGGTCGGCAGAGTAAAACTTTACCTACTGGACTGCAATGATGCGGCAAACCTCCCTGCTCATCGAGGGATTACCAGTGAACTGTATGGCGGCGGACCGGATCTGCGCATCAAGCAGGAACTGCTGCTCGGGATTGGCGGCTGGCGGCTGCTGCGTGCGTTGGGTATTCAACCGGAAGTCTGCCACCTGAATGAAGGGCATGCTGCCTTCGCGGTGTTGGAGCGCGCCCGCAGTTTCATGGAAGAGACCGCGCTGTCCTTTCATGACGCTCTGGCCGTCACCCGAGCCGGAAACCTGTTCACCACCCACACGGCAGTGGCCGCCGGGTTTGACCAATTCGCCCCGGCCCTTATCGAACAATACCTCGGTCGTTATGCCCAAAATATCGGTCTGACAGTCCACGATTTGCTGGCTCTTGGTCGTCAGAACCCGAACGACTCGTCGGAAAGTTTCAATATGGCCTATCTGGCAATCCGCGGCAGCGGGGCGGTAAATGGCGTAAGTCGCTTGCATGGCGAAGTCAGCCGACACCTTTTTGAACCTCTTTTTCCCCGCTGGCCAGTGAACGAAGTGCCTGTCGGACATGTAACCAACGGCGTACATATGCCAACCTGGGACTCGGCCCCGGCCGATGATCTGTGGACGGAAGCCTGCGGAAAAGAGCGCTGGCTGAGGCCGACGGAAACCTTGGATCAAGACATCCGCCGTATTTCAGACGTCAGGCTCTGGCAATTTCGTGCCGATGCAGGCAAGGCTCTGGTTGAATACGCTCGCGAGCGATTATCCCGGCTACTGGCCGCTTCCGGCGCGCCTCCCGAGGAGGTGGAGGAAGCGAAACATCTGTTTAATCCCACCGCATTGACCCTGGGTTTTGCGCGCCGCTTTGCGGCCTACAAGAGACCTAACCTGCTGCTGCACGACCCGGATCGACTGCTTCGTCTTTTATCCAATGCCGAGCGACCGGTTCAACTCATCCTTGCCGGCAAGGCCCATCCGGCAGACTTGGAGGGACAGGCCTTGATTCAGCAATGGACCAATTTTATCCGACGCCCCGAGGTACGCCCGCATGCGATTTTCCTCAGTGACTATGACATGCATTTGACTGAGCGATTGGTGCAGGGCGTAGATGTCTGGATCAACACGCCAAGGCGGCCCTGGGAAGCGTGTGGAACCAGCGGCATGAAGGTACTGGTCAATGGCGGCCTCAATCTGTCGGAACTGGACGGCTGGTGGGCGGAAGCCTACACACCTGAGGTGGGGTGGGCGTTGGGGGACGGCCAGGAACATGACCACGATCCAGTCTGGGACGCGGTCGAAGCCAAGGCTCTCTATGACCTGCTTGAACACGAGGTAATTCCCGAGTTTTATACCGTCGATGAACGGGGCATTCCCATGGGCTGGGTGGCGCGAATGAGAGAAAGCATGGCGCAATTGACGCCGCGTTTCTCCGGCAACCGCACGGTACGCGAATACACCGAGCAGCATTACCTCCCGGCTGCGACCGCCTACCAATTGCGCATTGCCAATAAAGGCGCAATCGGCAGGAAAATAGTCGAATGGCAGCGGAGTCTGGAACTGAAATGGGGCGCGCTACGCTTCGGAGAAGTTAAGGTAGAGACTGACGATGAGCAACATGTATTTGAAGTTCACGTGTATCTAGATGCACTGAATCCGGAGGCAGTGCAAGTCGAACTTTATGCTAACGGCGTTGATGGTAACGCACCCGATCGAGTGGATATGAAACGCGTGCGGCAGCCGGCCGATACGTCGGACGGCTATGTTTACAGCGCGGCAGTGTCAGCAACCCGTCCCGCAAACGATTATACGGCGCGAATAATACCGTACTGCGACGGTGTTACGATTCCATTGGAAGCTTCTCACATCTTGTGGCAGCGATGATGCGTTCAAGGCCCGCTAACCCAGGCATTCTGACGATCAATGGCGGCTCGTCGAGCATCAAATTCGCACTATTCGAGGCCGATGGCCCGCTCCGGCGGATTCTGGAGGGCGGAATTGAGCGGATTGGACTGGCGGAGGCCACTTTGCGGGTAAAAGGTGTGAACCAGGCCGACAACTTTTCGCAGCCGGTGACGGCGCTGGATCACGCGGCGGCGGTGGGCGCTCTGATGGATTGGATCGAGGAACGCCTCGGGCATAACACATTAACCGCAGTGGGGCATCGCGTGGTGCATGGCGGGCCGAAGTACAGCAAGCCGCAGCGAATCACTGCGGAAATGATTGAGGAACTGCGCCGGCTCAGTCCCTTCGATCCTCAGCATATGCCGGAGGAGATCCGGTTGATTGAGGCGTTTTATCACCGATTCCCTGAGCTGCCCCAAGTGGCATGTTTCGATACGGCTTTTCATCATGATCTACCGCGCGTGACGCAGCTGTTGCCAATCCCGCGCCGTTATGAAGCGCAGGGCGTGCGGCGGTATGGGTTTCACGGATTATCGTATGCGTTTCTAATGGGAGAACTGGCCCGTTTGGCCGGAACGGACGCGGCACAAGGCCGGGTTATCCTTGCCCACCTCGGCAATGGCGCGAGCCTGGCGGCGGTGCATGAGGGCAAACCCGTGGACACCAGCATGAGTTTCACCCCGACCGCCGGGGTGCCGATGAGTACCCGCTCAGGTGATCTCGATCCCGGACTGTTTTGGTATCTGGCGCGCACCGAAAAAATGAGCGCGAAGCAATTCAATGAAATGGTCAATTCACAGTCCGGGCTGCTCGGCGTATCCGAGACCAGTTCCGACATGCGTGACTTGCTCGACCGTGAAGCGCAGGATATACGTGCCGCTGAAGCGGTCGCGCTGTTTTGCTACCAAATCAAGAAATGGATCGGCTCGTTCGCGGCTGCATTGGGCGGACTGGACACGCTGGTGTTTGCTGGCGGTATCGGAGAAAACGCGCCCATAGTCCGCACCCGGATTTGCGACGGACTGGGATTTCTCGGCATCGAACTCGAAGAAAAGCCAAACTTGGCGAATGAAGGCGTAATTTCCGCAAAGACCGGCAGGATCTCCGTGCGCGTCATTCAGACGGACGAGGAATGGATGATCGCGAGCATGGTCTGCCGCGTTTTGGATCTTACAGTCGGAAAGGAACACGAAGATGAATAATACGGATAAGCTTTTGTCGCGCGATCTGTTGCTTCAAATGACACTGCGGCCATCGTTTACGATCCGGATTGTCCAGTGGTCGGCCGGCCGCTCTGATTATCAGACTATCTAAAAAATCATTCAGCGCACCGCGCTGTTACTAAGTGAACTGTTAACTGAGAGGTCATCTTATGCTAGTCAAATTATCTACCGACAAAACCGTAACTGAGGCTGCCACTGCCTTGCAACACGCCGTACAGGCCAATCATTTTGGCGTCATGCAGGTGCACAACCTCAAAGAAACCATGAACAAAAAGGGCGTGGAGTTCGTCCATGAATGCCTTATTTTTGAAGTGTGTCATCCTCAACAAGCCAAGAAAGTGCTTGACCAAGACATGAGCGTCTCCACTGCCCTACCCTGCCGTATCAGCATTTACGAGGAAAAAGGTAAAACTGTTCTGGCGACATTGAAACCAACCACGCTTCTGGCAATGTTCAACGTGCCGCAACTGGAAATAGTGGCACGGGATGTGGAAAACACCATTGTCAAAATCATGAAGGAGGCAGCATCCGACTGATTGATCGCATTGGGCACAAATCGGTGCAAATACGACTGTCGGCCGGACGGCAACAGCGTACAAAAATCAGATTCAAAAACCGGGAGTACTACCATGTTCTACAAAGCCAAAACACTAAAAGGTTACAAATTGCATAGCCTCGACGGAGATATAGGGAAAGTGGAAGAATTCTATTTCGATGACCGGCACTGGGCGATTCGCTATTTGGTCGCCGACACAGGCGACTGGCTTATCGGCAGACTGGTGTTGATCTCCCCGTATGCGCTGGTCGCGGTGAATAAAGAAGAGCAATTCATCACTGTCAATTTGACCCAAAAGCAGATTGAGCACAGTCCATCCTTGGACAGTGACAAGCCTGTCTCGAGACAATTCGAGGAGAGCTACTACGGGTATTATGGATGGCCGATGTATTGGGAAGGCCCATTCATGTGGGGATCTTATTCATCTTATCCCTACATTGTGCGCGACCCTGGAACATGGAAAAAACCAAGCGAAGATGAGAAAAAGTGGGATCCCAATTTGCGCAGCACTCACGATGTGATGGGGCATCACATTCAAGCCGCAGACGGCGATATTGGTCATGTCGAGGATTTTGTCATCGATGATGAGACCTGGGCGATTCGTTATTTAATCATCGATACACAAAACTGGTGGCCGGGAAAAAAGGTTCTGATTTCACCTCATTGGATCGAGAGTATTGATTGGTTCGATTCCACAGTCTTCATTAATCTCACCTGTGAGGCCATCAAGCAGTCACCGGAATATACGGAAGAATC
>Ga0079306_1001565_pt1 | contig 14825 bp, 12 predicted proteins | sample Methanotroph_Enr_FD_79181 | JGI IMG/M metagenome (GOLD analysis project Ga0079306, IMG submission 79181) | Enriched soil microbial communities from Old Woman Creek wetland in Ohio, USA - Methanotroph_Enrichment_5 | ecosystem: Environmental > Terrestrial > Soil > Wetlands | place: USA: Ohio...
GAGACCATGTGAATGGGCACGCCGGTGACCTGCTCAATGCGCTGCAGATACAGGCGCGCGTTGGTCGGCAGTTTGTCAAACTGGGTGACGCCCACGGTGTTGTCGCTCCAGCCTGGAATGGTTTCGTAAACCGGTGTGCAGCGCTCAATGTCATCAGCGCCCATCGGCAGGATATCGGTCAATTCACCGTCGAGTTGGTAGCCCGTGCAGAGCTTGAGTTCTTTCAGGCCATCGAGCACATCGAGCTTGGTAATGCACAGCCCCGTCAAGCCGTTGACTTGGGCTGAACGCTTGAGCAAGGCCGCATCGAACCAGCCGCAGCGCCGACTGCGGCCGGTGGTGACGCCTGTTTCAGCGCCGACGGTGCTCATGTGGTAACCCGGCGTGCCCTTGACTTCCCAGTCCAGTTCGGTCGGAAACGGACCGCCGCCGACACGGGTGCAGTAGGCCTTCGTGATGCCCAGGATGTAATGCAACATGCCGGGGCCGACACCGGAACCGGCAGCCGCATTTCCCGCCACACAGTTGCTCGATGTCACGTAGGGATAGGTGCCGTGATCCACATCCAGCAAGGTGCCTTGTGCGCCTTCAAACAAGAGGTTGGCGCCTTTGAGATGTGCCTCATTGAGTTCGCGCGACACGTCAGCCATCATCGGTTTGAGCTGCTCGGCATGCCGCATGGCTTCATCAAACACCGGTTGAAACAACACTTTTCCATCAGCCATGTAGGGCGCCAACGTCGGGCCAAAGTCAAACGTGGCAGACCCCAGATAAGTGCTCAGAACATGGTTATGCAGGTCCAGCAGTTCACGCAACTTGCGCGCAAAGCGTTCTGGAAACTTGAGGTCTTGCACGCGCAGGGCACGCCGCGCAATTTTGTCCTCGTAGGCTGGGCCAATACCACGCCCGGTGGTGCCGATCTTGGCCTGGCCGCCTTGTTCGCGCGCCGCTTCACGGGCCACATCCAGCGCGGCGTGAAACGGCAAAATCAGGGGACAGGCTTCACTGATACGCAGGCGTGAACGCAGTTCAACCCCCGCCTTCTCCAGCGCCTCGATTTCTTCAAACAGCTTGGCCGCCGACAGCACCACACCATTGCCGATGTAGCACTTGACGCCCGGACGCATGATGCCGCTGGGCACCAGATGCAGCGCGGTCTTGATGCCGTGGATCACCAAGGTATGGCCCGCGTTGTGGCCGCCCTGAAAACGCACCACCCCTTGCGCACTTTCAGTCAGCCAGTCGACCAGCTTGCCCTTGCCCTCGTCGCCCCACTGGGTGCCCACGACCACGACATTACGTCCTTTGGTTGCTATCATTTTCTGCTTTCGTTTCAGTTGTTCTTAAATACTTGTCACGATCCATTGCCCGTTGCGCGAGATCAACTCGCGATCGCAATGGAACTCATCAACTTCACTTTCATGGCCTGGCAAAACGCAGACCACGGTCTCACCTTGCGCACGCAAGGACGCGATGGACAGACGCAAGTCATCAGCGTCACGCCAAGGCGCACGGATCGCCGCGCGCAAGGGCCGCACTGGCAGCACGCCCACCAGGGCCTTCACATCAAGGCTGAAGCCAGCGGCAGGACGATTGCGGCCAAACACGGCACCAACCTCGTCATAGCGGCCACCGCGCACCAGTGCATCACTGGCCCCCTCAGCGTAAATTGAAAACCGGGTGCCGGTGTAATAGGCATAGCCGCGCAGATCAGCCAAGTCGAAGCTGACCTTGGCACCGTCGAGCTGACTCGATAACCACTTCAAGTTTGATAGCGCATCAGAAATAGCAGGCAAGGGTTGGAGAACTTTTTCAGCCTCAAACAACACCTTTTCATCGCCGTAGAGCTGCACCAATGCCAACAGCCCTTGACGTGAAGACGGTGGGAAATTTTGGGTCAATGCGGATAACTCGCTGGTATCTTTGGCTGCCAGCGCCGCATAAATTTGCTCGGCCAAGGCGCCTTCGAGTTGCACTCCCTTGAGCAGCGCGTTGACGATGCGGGCATCGGCCAGATCCACACTGGGAGACGGCACCTTGACCACTTTGAGACAGTCCAGTGCCAACGTTAGTATTTCAAGATCGGCCTCCAGCCCGGCATGACCATAGATTTCAGCTCCAAATTGCAAGGGCTCGCGGCTGGCATGGGGTGCGCCGGGACGCGTATGCAGCACCGGGCCGCAGTAGCACAAACGGGTGACGCCCGAACGATTGAGCAGGTGGGCATCGATGCGGGCCACCTGCGGTGTGCTGTCCGCCCGCAATCCCATCATGCGACCAGAGAGCTGATCAACCAACTTGAAAGTTTGCAGATCGAGCGCGGCCCCGGCGCCGGTGAGCAGCGATTCAAGATGCTCCAGCAGGGGCGGCATAACCAACTCATAGCCATAGCAACGCGCGGTATCGAGCAGGTTGCGACGAAGTTCTTCGATGTGCCGCGCTTCAGACGGCAAGACATCGGCAATGTGATCCGGCAGGACCCAAGCAGACATGTGATTTTGGGGAGCTGTTAAAAACGCGATTTTACCGGGCTATGGGACCGGAATCGGTCACAGCAGCCACCAAATAAGCAGCGCACCTGCAGATATGATGCACAGCCCGAAGAAACGCAGCTGACCATCAGTCAACTGAATGATCTGCAAGAACATCTGACGCCAGCGTGCAGGAGACAAAAACGGAAAAAGGCCCTCGATCACCAGAACGAGGGCCAGGGCCAGCCAGAAGGTCTCAGCGTTCAAACCCGTTTCTTCTCAGCTCACTTTTTGGTTGGCACGGGGGCAGCGTTGCCGCGCAGGACTTTGAAAAATTCGGAGCTGGAAGGATCCACCACCACCACATCGCTCTTCTTGTTGAAGCTGGCCTTGTAGGCATCCAGACTGCGATAAAACTGTGCAAACTGGGGGTCACGCCCGAACGACTCAGCATAGACGCGAGCAGCTTCGCCATCGCCCTCGCCTTTGATCTTCTGGGCGTCCCGGTAAGCGTTGGCAATCGTGATTTCCCGCTGGCGATCCGCATCAGCGCGAATCTTTTCACCCTCAGCCGCTCCGGTTGAGCGCAATTCATTCGCTACACGCTTGCGCTCGGCCTCCATGCGCCGGTAAACCGACTCGGTGATGGCATCCACATAGTCGACCCGCGTGATGCGTACATCAATCACGTCCACGCCCCAGGGCTTGGCACCGCGCACCTGAGCCAGCACCTCGCTTTTCACATCCGCCATCAGTGCTTCACGCTTGTCGGACAGGAGTTCCTTCACTGTACGTTTGTTGATTTCTTCCTGAAAGGCATTGCGCACTACACGATTAAGCTGACTGGCGCCAGCCGATTCATTCGTGCCAACATTTCGGATGTATTCAGTCGGCTCTGAAATGCGCCAGCGCACATACCAATCGATCACCACGCGCTGCTTCTCCGCCGTCAGCATAGGTTCGTTGTCGGTGCTGTCCAGGGTCAACAAGCGCTTATCAATGTACGAAACATTTTGAAAGGGTGGCGGCAACTTGAAGTTAAGACCCGGCTCGGTAATAACTTCCTTGATCTGCCCCAAGGCGTACAAGATACCGAACTGCCGCTGATCCACAACAAACAGCATCGAACTGGCAAGCGCCAGCGCCACCAGAAAAGTAGAAAAAATAAGGCCTAGTCTGTTCATGCGGGGCTCCTAGCGGGTATCGCGATCACGGGAACGGGCAGCATCCCGGGCACGCGCATCAATGGTAGGAATGGCTGACGAGTTCCCTGGTACGGTCGCAGGCGCCGCCGACACAGCTGCATCAGCGCCCTGCCCCGTCATCTGGACAATCTTGTCGAGTGGCAGGTACAGCAAGTTCGAACCCTGTCGCGAGTCAATCATGACTTTGGTGACGCTGCTGTAAATCTGCTGCATGGTGTCAACATACATGCGGTCGCGCGTGACCTGTGGTGCTTTTTGGTACTCCGTCAGCACTGAGCGGAAACGCTGCGCGTCACCTTGTGCCTGCGCGACAATTCTTGCCTTGTACGCATCGGCCTCTTCCTTCAGTCGTGAGGCAGAGCCGATGGCCCGTGGCACCACGTCGTTGGCATAAGCTTGGGCTTCATTCTTGGCCCGTTCGCGCTCCTGGCCGGCTTTGAGCACATCATCGAAAGCGGCCTGCACCTGCTCGGGTGGACGTACGCCCCCTTGCTGCAAGTTGATGCCAACTACTTCAATGCCGACCTTATACCGGTCGAGAATACTCTGCATCATGGCGCGCACGCGCGGGGCGATCTGGTCTCGCTCTTCAGACAAGGCACTGTCCATTCGCATTTTGCCAACCACTTCACGCACTGAAGTCTCCGCTGCCTGGACCACGGCTGCAGTCGGATCCTTGCTTTCAAACAAGAAGGCGCGTGCATCATTGAGTCGGTACTGGACCGCAAATTTGATTTCGACAATGTTTTCATCTTGAGTCAACATGGCGGACTCTCGCAGGCCGGTGGCCTTGATGATCGTGTCGCGCCCGACATCCACCGAGCGAATCTGGGTCACAAAAACGAGTTCATGCCGTTGAATCGGGTAAGGCAGACGCCAATTAAAGCCGGCGCCTACCGAAGATCGGTATTTACCAAACTGGGTGATCACTGCCTGCTGACCTTCTTGCACAATGAAAAAGCCGGTTCCCAGCCAGATCAACAGTACAACGCCAATAATCAGGCCAACACCAATCCCGGCGCTCTTCAAGTCAGGCTGAAAACCGCCGCCAGAACCATTGCCACCCATGCCGCCACCGACACTGCCGCGGACCGGGTTTTTTACATTACCAAACAAGCCACCCAATTTGCGATTGAAATCACGCCACAACTCGTCGAGGTCGGGCGGACCCTGGTTGGGACCCCGCTTTTGACCGCGTTGATTGCCATTCCTGGGGGGCGTATCGGGTGCTTTGGTATCTTGGCGCTCAGGCTCGGCCTCGGGTTCGCCCGCGTTCGTTGGCTTGTCGTCGCCGCGACCCCACCTGGGGTCGTTCAGATTGAACATCCCCCGAATTCGCTCTGGCCAATAGGCCCAGCGCAAGGTGTGTAAATGAAGTTTCATCTCATGTTCTCTCGTTTATCGTTAACGGATTGTGACCAATCCGCAGGCCACCTCATGACATTCAGGGCTTTACGCGTCACCTGTTTCAGGCAAGACGTCCCCACTCACCCTGCGCGCCAACTGTTGGCGCAGTGCAGCAACACCTTCGCCGTCTTTTGCACTCAGAAATAGTCGCGGCGTTGGCACCCCGTTCAAATCAAAAATATCTTCCAGTTGCAATGGACGCTGTGTCGGGTCAATGGCGTCAAGCTTGTTAAATACCAATATCTGTGGGATATCGGCAGCGCCAATCTCACCCAGTACGCGCTGCACCTCGGCAATCTGCTCTAAGAAGTGGGGGCTGGCGGCATCAACCACATGCAACAGCAGGTCAGCATCCACGGCTTCCTGCAGGGTGGCCTGAAATGCATCAATCAGACCGTGTGGCAGATCCCGAATAAATCCCACGGTGTCCGAGAGAGAAACCGAACGTCCAGCCTCACCCAGATACAGCTGGCGCGTGGTGGTATCGAGGGTTGCAAATAGCTGATCTGCCGTGTACGTCCGAGCTTTGACCAAGGCATTGAAAAGAGTGGATTTACCGGCATTGGTGTAGCCGACCAGGGAAATATTGAAGGCATCACGGCGCTCGCGTTGACGCCGCTGCGTTTGTCGTTGTTTCTTGACCTTGACCAGACGCTCTTTGATCTTTTTGATGTTGTCACCAATCATCCGGCGGTCGAGTTCGATTTGGCTCTCACCGGGACCACCCCGCATGCCAATGCCGCCGCTCTGGCGCTCCAGGTGAGACCACCGGCGCACCAGGCGTGTGCTCAGGTACTGCAGTCGCGCCAGTTCGACCTGCAGCTTGCCTTCGTGGCTGCGCGCTCTCTGACCGAAGATTTCAAGAATCAGCAGTGTGCGGTCATTGACCGGAAGTTCAAGGTGGCGCTCAAGATTGCGTTGCTGCGCCGGGCTCAAACTCTGATCAAAAAGCACCTCAACCGCGCCGAACTGGGTGGCCAGCAATTTGATTTCATCGGCTTTACCACTGCCTACAAACAGGGCTGCATCGGGCGCTTTGCGCTTGCAAGTGATCCGGGCAACCGGTTTTAGCCCTGCCGTCTGCGCCAGCAAACCCAACTCTTCGAGCTCACCATCAAAATTGGGATGTCCGAAATCAACCCCCACCAGGAGGGTCGGTGCTGACTGACGATCAGGCGGCTGCAGGTTCGTCATCCTCACCGGTTGAGAAATTCACAGCACGTCCCGGCACAATGGTGGAGATAGCGTGTTTGTAAACCATTTGTGTGACCGTATTGCGAAGCAACACGACATACTGGTCAAAAGATTCAATCTGACCTTGCAGCTTGATTCCGTTGACTAGATAAATGGAGACCGGTACATGTTCTCGACGCAGGGCATTGAGAAAAGGGTCCTGAAGTAATTGACCTTTGTTGCTCACGATATTCTCCGTGTTCAAAAATTAAAGAAGCATTGACGATACCACAGCAAAGAGTGATCTCTGGAAGGGAAAGCTTAAACCCACAATAAATTGGAATCGCTCGCGCGGTCACTTATAGGGTAAAAAAGCGCCTCCCCTGGCAAGAGCGGCGTCAGTCCGGCCGGCCTTCAAGCTGCGGCTTTGTCGGCGTAAGGATTGCTTGAAGATTTGAACTCAATGCGCATCGGTGTACCCACCAAGTCAAATTCCTTACGAAAGCGCCCTTCCAGAAAACGTTTATAGGCGTCAGTCACATGCTCGAGCGAATTACCATGAATGATAATTACCGGCGGGTTCATGCCACCCTGATGGGCATAGCGTAATTTCGGGCGAAACATGCCCGAACGTTTCGGGCTCTGAAATTGAACTGCTTCCAGTAACAGGCGCGTCAATATCGGTGTCGACATCTTGCAGTTGGCGGCCTTGTAAGCCTGTGCAATGGAAGCCCACAGTGGCCCCAAGCCCTGCCTCTTTGTGGCCGATATCAAGTGCATGGTGGCGAACTTCAAGAACGGCAAACGGGTTTCAATCGAGCGTTTGACAAGCTCGCGCTGGTACTCATCCACAGCATCCCATTTGTTCACTGCGATCACCACGGCCCGGCCATTTTCAAGAATGTAACCAGCAATGTGAGCATCCTGGTCTGTAACCCCTTGGGTGGCATCAATCAACAACAACACGACATTGGATGACTCAATGGCCTGCAGAGTTTTAACGACCGAGAACTTCTCGATAGCCTCAAACACTTTACCCCGGCGGCGCAGACCGGCGGTGTCAACCAGTTCAAATTTTTGACCGTTGCGCTCAAATGGCACGGAAATCGCATCCCGCGTTGTCCCTGGCAAGTCAAACGCAACCAGGCGTTCTTCACCCAGCCAGGTGTTGATCAAGGTTGACTTGCCCACATTGGGACGACCCGCCACCGCCAGTTTGATAACGCCGGGATCGCGTTGCTCATCAGCTTCGTCCTGGTCTTCCAAATGAAGTGGCGCCAGGGCCAAATCTACCAGCGTGCGAATACCCTGGCCGTGCGCGGCCGAGACCGCATGGACTTCACCAAGACCCAACTCAAAGAATTCAACCAGTTGGGCGCCTGCCAACATGCCTTCGGCCTTGTTCGCTGCCAGCACACAGGGCTTACCGAGGCGGCGAAGATATTTGGCGATCTCGTGGTCTTGCGCCGAAATGCCTTCGCGTGCATCCACCACAAAGATCACAACATCGGCCTCGGCAACGGCCTGCGTGGTCTGTTTCGCCATTTCCTTGAAAATACCACTGGCAGCATCGGGCTCAAAGCCACCCGTGTCGATGACGATGAACTCGTGCTTGCCATGCTTTGCGTTGCCGTAATGACGGTCACGGGTCAGCCCGGCGAAATCAGCCACGATGGCGTCCCGCGACTTGGTCAGTCGATTGAAAAGCGTCGATTTGCCCACATTGGGTCGACCGACCAACGCAACAACAGGTTTCATGATCTGGAATCCGACCGTTACTCAGGCATAAAGCCGAAAACGCCACCGTTGCGCGTGACAACCACCAGCGTGCCCGCAGCCAGTACCGGCGCAGCAACTACCGCCGAGCCATCGGTGGCGACGCGCGTCAGGGCAGACCCGTCTTCACGCGAGAGCAAATGAACGAGGCCTGCATCATCGCCCACAGCGATCGAACGCCCCACAACCAATGGGGCGGTCAGATTGCGGTAGCGCAGACGCTCAGACACCCAGGCGCGCTCACCGTCAATACGTCGCCAAGCCATGATTTTCCCGTCACTCTCGACGCCATAAACATACTTGTCATCACCATGAACACCCACATAACCAAACGCCGGCTTAGTCCAAAGCAAGGTGCCATTTGCTACGTTGACACACCCAACAGCAGCTTGAAAGCCACGCGCGCATACCACATCGCCATCGCGGCTAACACGCCCAACCAAGTCTACCAAGCGCTCGATATCGTTGGTACCGCGTGGTGAGGCAATGGGAGACTCCCACCGAATGACACCATTGGATGGGTTGATGCCGACGAGTCGTCCGGATAAGCCCGCCACCAGCGTGTCGCCAACAGCCAGCAGGACGCCCGCCTGACGCAGCACCAAGGACTCACCGGGACGCTGCTGAGTCCAGAGTTTGCGCCCCGAAAGACCATCAAAAGCGGTGACCGAGCGATCAGCGGCCAGCACAAAAATGCGTCCACCCGCCACCAGCGGGGCCGTAAAGCCTTGAGCCGATAGTTTTTGACGCCAAATTTCACGTCCACCATCCAAGATAATTAACTCATTGCCACGCGTTACCACGGCGGCAAATCTGCCGTCGCTTCCCACCCCCGCTGCGATCGGGCTACCGACATTGGTGCGCCATCGCTCTGCGCCTGTACGTGCATCCAACATGGCCACAACACCATCTGAACTGGCTACCGCCACGGTGCCATCGCTAACTTTGACATCCAGTGGGAAGTTGATGGCCCCGATTTTCGATGTCCATGCCAGACGTACGCCCAACAGACCCGCGTTGGGAGGTAACTCGACTGGTTTGGGTTTGTTTGGCGTACTCGAACAACTGATGAGCGAACCCACAATGACGATACATACGGCAAACTTGGTGGCGGTCGTCAATAGAACATCAAATTTCACTTTTTGCCTTCCGATATCGGCGCGACCGCCACAGGTCCGGCGCCAGCATTTATCGACCCAACAACACTACTGCCTGCCAACGGATCAACCCCGAGCGAGTTCAATTTAACTTCAACCAGACGCCGGTACTCGGTACGCTCTTCAAAACTCTTAAATGATTTTTCGTACTCCGCAATCGCTTCTTTCTTCTTGCCTTGCAGCAACAGGATGTCGCCTTTGCGATCTGCCACCAGCGCCTCAAAACTGGCGGGAAATGATCCACTCAATTGTTGCAATGCCTCATCAAAAGCTTTGGAGTCCATCAAAAGGCCTGCCAATCGCAACTTCGCAATGGCTTGGTAACCAGGATCCGAACTCTTGTCAATGACCCAGCTCAACGCCGCCTTGGCGGCTTGCGCATTACCCACACTGTAATAGTGCTTGGCCACGAGAAGCCCGGCCTGATGGGCGTAAGTCGTTGATGCAAAACGGTCTTTCATGTCTGCAAAGGCCCGGTCAATTTTTGCAGCGTCTGCCGACGTCACGACACGCTCCACTTCGTCATACATGGCAGCTGCCTGCGTGGCCTGATTACGCTGCCAATACTGGTAGAAATTCCAGCTGGCAAACACGCCCAACACCACAATCAGGGCCCAGGTAATCGCATTGCCGTAACTCTTCCAAAAATGTTTGAGTTGGTCAAGTTGTTCTTGTTCTTCGAGATCTAATTGATTTGCCATGAGTTTTTTTTGGTTAAGTTTGCGATTGTAGGGTGGACGACCAGCCCAGCACGTCTGTTAGCGATTGGCTGACTTGTGCGCCACTGCCATCACGCAGTGATTTAACGGTGACCAGATTCTTTGCTATTTCGTCAGCACCAAAAATAAGGGCAAACCGGGCGCCACTGCCATCGGCGCGTTTGAATTGGGATTTCATGCTACCCATCCCGTCCCCCGAGCTGGTATGCATCTGAACACTAACCCCTGCCATCCGTAGCGTTTGCAGTGTCTGCAGAACCAAAGGCAAGGCGCCAACATCAGGCACGATAGCATAGGCATCGAGCGGTGGCACGGCACAGTCCAAACCCTGTTCCCGGATGAGCTCAAGCACCCGATCCACGCCAAGCGCCCAACCCACGGCCGGCGCCGATTTGCCCCCCAATTGCTCGATCAAATAGTCGTAGCGACCGCCGGCACAAACCGTTCCCTGTGAACCCAGACGATCCGTCGTGAACTCGAATACTGTAAGGTTGTAGTAATCCATACCACGAACCAGACGTGGATTGACGATGTAGGCAACGTCATTGGCATCCAGAATCGTAGTCAGGGTGTTGAAATGAGCGAGTGACGCCTCGCCCAAGTAATCAAGTGGTCTGGGTGCCGACTCGACCACGATTTGCATCGCCGGGTTTTTTGTGTCAAGAATGCGAAGCGGGTTGCTGTAAAGGCGGCGCTTGGCATCTTCATCCAGCACATCAGCGTAGCGCTCAAAGTGGCTAATCAAGGCTTGGCGGTGCGCGAGGCGCTCCTGCGGTTGACCCAGACTGTTGAGCTCAAGCCGAACGTCTGTCAACCCCAAATCCTTCCACAGCGCCACCGCCAGCAAGATCAATTCTGCATCCACCTCTGGTCCAGAGAATCCGAGGGCCTCGGCGCCAATTTGGTCAAACTGCCGATAGCGCCCACGCTGGGGCCGCTCATGACGAAACATCGGGCCGATGTAATACAGCCGCTTTCCGCCGTCGTAAAGCATGGAATGCTCCACGACTGCCCGCACCACACCGGCAGTTGCTTCAGGTCGCAGCGTCAACAGATCCCCATTGAGGCTGTCTTCGAAGGAATACATCTCTTTTTCGACAATATCAGTGACTTCACCCAGGCTGCGAATAAACAGCGGTGTGCGTTCCACAATGGGCGTGCGAATGTTCCGGTACGCATAACACGCCATCAAGGCCCGAACTTTGGCTTCCAGCCATTCAACAGCGGCAGAATTCGGTGGCAACACATCGTTCATGCCCTTGATGGCAGTCAATTTTTCCAGCCTCGCGGCAACAGCTTGTTCACTCATGGGTCTAATCAAGACGATTCGGTTGCAGTTTGCACACCAAAACGTTTTTCAATATAGTTTTCAACAATTTTTTGAAATTCTTGCGCAATAGCGTCGCCGCGCAAGGTCAAGCGCTTTTCACCATCAATGAACACGGGCGCAGCAGGGGCTTCCCCCGTGCCGGGCAGACTGATGCCAATATCGGCTTGCTTGCTTTCGCCGGGTCCATTGACGATACAACCCATTACCGCCACCTTGAGCTTTTCAACGCCCGGATATTTTTCACGCCAGACTGGCATCTGAGCCCGCAGATAACCTTCAATCTGCTGGGTGAGTTCCTGAAACGTGGTGCTGGTCGTGCGACCACAACCCGGACAGGCCGTGACACTGGGAACAAATGACCTGAGCTCTAGCGCCTGCAAAATCTCTGCAGCAATCACAACTTCCTGCGTCCTGGATTCGCCCGGCTGGGGCGTCAAGGAGACGCGGATCGTGTCGCCTATTCCCTCTTGCAACAAAATGGAGAGCGCCGCAGCGGATGCCACAGCGCCTTTGGTGCCCATGCCGGCTTCGGTCAAACCCAAGTGAAGCGGGTAGTCACAGCGCTTGGCCAGTTCGCGGTAAACGGAAATCAGATCCTGAACACCACTGACTTTGCATGACAGAATGATCTGGTTTTCATCCATGCCCATCTTGACGGCATGACGGGCCGATTCAATGGCCGAGGTAATTAAAGCCTCGTACATCACCGGTTTGGCACCCCAGGGCAAGAGTCGACGGCTGTTGTCATCCATCAAACTGGCCAATAACTCCTGATCCAGGCTGCCCCAGTTCACGCCGATACGAATCGGTTTATTCCATCGCATGGCCGCTTCAATCATCAGTCCAAACTGTTTGTCGCGCTTGTCACCTTTGCCGACATTGCCGGGGTTGATCCGGTACTTGGACAAGGCCTGCGCACACGCCGGATAGTCAGTCAGCAATCGATGACCGTTGTAATGGAAATCGCCAATAAGGGGAACATCAATTCCCATGCGGTCAAGTTGCTCGCGAATGTGTGGAACAGCCTGCGCCGCTTCTGGTGTATTCACCGTCAGACGTACCATTTCAGAACCAGCAAGCGCCAACTCCTTGACCTGAATGGCCGTGCCGATGACATCGACCGTGTCGGTATTGGTCATGGACTGAACGCGCACGGGGGCATCACCGCCGACGGCGACCACACGCGTGTTCCACACCACCCGAGCCTGACGGGATTGCCGCGGCTTGGCTGTCGCAGATGCGATGGGCAATATAGATTCCATTACTTCACCTCAAACCGGGCCACATTATTTTTTGCAATGCCCGTCAAATCAAAAGGCTTGCCACGGACTTGGACCTCCGTGGCATCAGCCCGGCCAACCACCACCGACAGTGGCAAGGCCCCGGACACACCAACCACCTCACGGTCACTCAGCGTCTTTCGCACTTGAACGACCCTGTTGGCATCGACCACCTCTATCCAAGAGGAACCCCGAGCCTTGAAAATGAGCAGGCCTGTTGTTGAGCCAGAGCCAGGCACGATCACGGTCGGCGAACTGGCATCACCCTGCAACGCAGCTGAAACAGCAACAGAGTTTGGATCTTTCGCCACCGCAACTTCTGACCCTGAAAGCGCCAAACTCGTAGCCAAGCTTGGTGCAGCTACCTCAACGGGAACTGAATCTTCAGTGCTTGGCGAAGCGGGCACCGACAGTGGCACCATCGCGACAGTCGAAGCGTCCTGTGGCGCGCTGACGACCTCAGTTTGCGGGTTGAAAGGAAAAAAAATAAGCGCTGCTATTGCCACCAATAACACTAGCACGGCAAGTACGAAAGGCCTGGAGAGTTGATGCCAAAACGAAAAGCCTGAACCATCACCAGAAGAACGGAATGGTGTGTTGATTTTGGACTCATTGGTTTTGAGAAGCGGCGCCGCTGTACGTGGCAGTTGCTCCAGGATCGGAGCCGCATCAACCTTCAGCGTACGACAAATGCTGGCAGCCAAAGCGCGAACAAAAACGGTATCTGGCAACAAATCAAATCGATCAGCTTCAAGGGCTTCCAGTTTGGCGACAGGAACCTTCAGGCCAACGGCCAAGGCGCCGATGTGCAAGCCTTGCGCTTCGCGCGCCATTCGCAGCATTGCACCAGCCGACATCTGCGCCGTTGAATCAGGGGCAGGGATCACATCTTCAGAGACAGGCAAAACACGCTCATTCATCAAATGCACTCCGTTGATAGGAAGCCGCTTCACGTGATTGCGGAAAACGTTTCTGTAGCTGAGTGGCAAGCTGCAGCATGGCGTCACGATTCTCCATACGTCGCTCCACTTTGACCCCTAGCCACAGTGACTCGGCATTGGCCAACTCGCTGTTGTTTAGACGTCGCACATAGAACCGGGAACGAACAAAATCACCACGCTGGAAAAGCAATGTCGCCAAGTGATAAGCCGTAATGGGGTTACCCGGATCAAACTCATAGGACTTCAAAAGGCTAAGTTCGGCGTCGGCGGTCCGCCCGGCCCGGATTTCACACAAGCCCTGCGCCATCAATGTCTTGGCTCGCTCCCCATATTGCGGGTTTGAAAGCGCCTGCGAGAATAAAAGCAGGGACTCAGGGTATTTCGCTTGCTGACATAACAACCAACCGAGGTTATGCACAACATTTGAATTCTGTGGATTGATGCTTAGCGCTTTCCTGAAACTTTCTTCTGCAAACCGGAAATCATTGAGCCGCATGGAAATCAGACCGCGCAAGTTGTAGGCTTCACCGAAAGTCGGATCCGCCGCGATGGATTGCTTGAGTTCATCGAGTGCGATAGTTGTTTGGCCCTGTTCAAAATAGCCCACCGCGAGTTCCAACCGAATACGAGCGCGCCTGCGGGCATCCGGCTCATCCGAAGCAGTCATCATCTCTACCCCAATGCCTGTTTGGCCGACACCCGCCACTTTTGAAGCGCAGCCAGAAATAACGGCCAACCCAGCAACAAGCAGACAAACGCTGAACAAGCGCTTGCCAATTTGAATCCATCCTGCTTTATTCATCGTCATACTTCAATTCTCCTTGACCTACTTGCCAATTGCCGAAACGGGTTTGAGCATGAAGGTACGCTGGCGCGCGATGCGTTCTCCGACACGGGTACGGTCTTTCACTTCACCGGCCAGTTGTCCGCATGCAGCGTCGATATCATCGCCGCGCGTCTTGCGTATGGTGGTGACAATACCTGCATCGCTCAGAATTTTGGCAAAAGCCTGAATGCGTTCTGGCGCCGATCGAGTCAAACCAGATGCAGGGAAAGGGTTAAAGGGAATCAAATTGAACTTGCACCAAACACCGCCGCTTGAATAATGTCGAACCAGACTGACCAACTGCTGCGCATGCTCTGGCTGGTCGTTCACATCCTCCAGCATGCAATATTCGAACGTAATAAAGTCGCGCGGCGCGTAGACGAGATAACGATTGCAGGCGTCCAACAACTCGGCCAGTGAGTATTTCTTATTGAGTGGCACCAAGTCGTCGCGTAAAGCGTCATTGGGAGCATGCAAAGACACGGCCAGTGCTACCGGACAGTCCCGTGCCAAACGGTCCATCATGGGGACAACACCCGA
>Ga0079306_1001567_pt1 | contig 14824 bp, 12 predicted proteins | sample Methanotroph_Enr_FD_79181 | JGI IMG/M metagenome (GOLD analysis project Ga0079306, IMG submission 79181) | Enriched soil microbial communities from Old Woman Creek wetland in Ohio, USA - Methanotroph_Enrichment_5 | ecosystem: Environmental > Terrestrial > Soil > Wetlands | place: USA: Ohio...
AGTGGCCGGCGCACCGGCGGGCGTTCCCGCGCCGACGACTTCCGGCGGTCCGCCGCCCACGGGTGGCCAGGTCGCGATGGGCACCGCCCCTGCGGGCGGGGGCATCGGGCAGGTCCTCAACTCGCCGGGCGCGGCAGCAGTCGCCGGAGTCGCTGGCAGTCTGCTCGCCGCCTTCGGCACGAGCGCCGTCCGCTCGATCGGAACGCAGATGGGTCGCAACATCTCTCGCGGGCTCTTCGGCAGCATGACCGGCTCGCGGCGCTAGGCGCTGTGCGATAATCCCAGCTATGAGCTCTGTGGATGACATCCGCCGAGGAGACTCGGCCCGACACTTCGCGACGCTCGCCGACCTCATCGGCGACGTCGAGCACCCGACGCCGCTCGCCCGGCTGCAGCGCACCGCGTCGGCCGGCGCCGAGCTGCTCGTGAAGCTCGAGTGGATGAATCCCTTCGGTTCGGTGAAGGACCGGGCGGCCAAGTGGATGCTGCAGGGACTTGAGGAGCGCGGCGAGCTGGGCAACCGCGAGATCATCGAGGCGACCAGCGGCAACACCGGTATCGCGCTCGCGGCGTTGTGCGCCGTCTACGGCCGCCGCATGACGGCCGTCTGCCCCAACACCATGCCCGCCGAGAAGGCCTACCTGCTGCGCTCTCTGGGCGCGACGGTGGTCTTCACGCCGCACAACCCGGAGAGCACGAGCCACCCGATGGACGTCGCGATGGAGGTCGCGATGTCTATGCTTGGCGATGGCAGCCACTACGTGATGCCGAACCAGTACGACAACCCTGACAACGCGCGGGCCCACTACGAGAGCACCGGTCCTGAGATCTGGAACCAGACCGGGGGCAAGATTCGCTACTTCTTCGCCGGAATCGGCACGGGTGGCACGATCAGCGGCGTGGGCCGCTACCTCAAGGAACGCGACCCGAGCATCAAGGTCATCGCCATCGAACCGGTCCCGGGGCACCACATCAGCGGACTCAAGAACCTGCAGGAGACCGCGATCCCTTCCGTCTTCGATCCCGGCGTCATTGACGAGATCGTCTACGTCGACGACGCGGACGCGCTCACCTATGCGCGCAAGCTGCACTTCCAGGAGGCGCTGCTTGCGGGTTCCTCGGCATCGGCCTGCATCGCCGGCGCGGTGCGCTGGCTCGCCGACCATGAGGGCGAAGGCATAGCGGTCGCCATCGCTCCTGATAGCAGCCAGAAGGCGATCGGCTACATCGGCGAGATTCTCGGCGAGACGTAGACCCTTCGGCGCTGGGCCCTCGGCGCGGGCCAGCCGAATCTGCGACAATCTCCCGCATGGGCTTTCCTGCGGACATAGCACTTCACATGCTGCGCGAAGGCAACGAGCGCTTCGCCGAGGGCCGCCAGCGCCCCCACTTCACGCCTGCCCAACGGCTCGCGTTCGTGGGCGGGCAACAGCCGTGGGCGGTCGTTGTTGGATGCTCGGACTCTCGAGTCCCCGTGGAGGCGCTGTTCGATGTCGGGCCGGGCGAGCTCTTCGTCGTCCGCAGCGCGGGCCACGTCATCGCCGACGCCGGCTACGCGAGCGTTCGCTACGCGGTACAAGAGCTGGGCGCGCAACTCGTCGTCGTTCTCGGCCACGAGGACTGCGGCGCTGTGGCCGCCGCACGCGAGGGCCTCGCTCCCGAGTACCTCGCTCCGGTGACCGACCACATCCACACCGACGCCCCGACGCTCGCCGGAGCCGTCGACCAGCATGCCCGCGAATCGGTTGCGGAACTGCGCGAGTGGTTCGACGCCGAGGGGTTCCCGGCGGACCACCCGACCATCATCGGCGCGGCCTACCAGCTCGCGAGCGGCGAGGTTCACTGGCTGGACTGAGCGGGTGCCGGGCGGCTGCGACGCTTGGACGACCTACTTCCCGTCGGCCGGCTGCTGGATGCCGATGCGGTTGCCCTCGGTGTCCTCGGCGAACACAATCCACCCCACCATGTCGCCCATGAACTGCTTCTCGAGTAGGATTCGGCCGCCAGCCTCCACGATGCGTGCCGCCATCCCGTCGATATCGCCTTCCGAGCCGAGGTAGATCGTGACGCCGTCGTGACTCGGCGTGCCTCCGAGGTAGAGGTCGGCGCTGATCGTTGGCGACCCGTCCATGCCGGGCTCGAAGAGACCGAGGTCCTCCATGCCTGGAGGGCTGAACACCTTGCGACCGGTAACGTGACCGTAGAACTTCATCGCGCGCGCAAGATCGGTGCACGGGATGTCGGCCCAGACAAACGGGTTGCTCATTGTGGTTCCTCTCGGCGGCGTGGTGGTATGCGGTCTGTATATGCCGACGCGCACGGTCGCGCGCCCGCGCGGCTATCATGGAGCCATGCCTGACTTCGACTCGCCATTCCACCGCCTCACCGTCACCGACAACGAGGGTGTGCGGCTGCTCAAGTTCGAGCGCAACCAGCAGTCCTCGATGCTCATCGACGACCCTTTTGAGACCACCATCGAGTACGTCGGCTACTTGCACATCACGATGGCCGTGAAACCCGACGCAGCGCGCGCGCTCGTGATCGGACATGGCGGCTGCTCGGTGGTCAAGCGGATGTGGCGCGACTACCCCGCAATGCGCCTCGACGTCGCCGAGATCGACGGCGAAGTCGTCGAAGTCGCATACGCGCTCTTCGAGTTGCCCGATGACGGGCGCATCGACGTCCACATCGCCGACGGCCGCGAGTTCCTCACCCGCGGGCTCGATACGTACGACATCATCATCGTCGATGCGTTCGATGACGACCGCGTCCCCCGCCCGCTTCTCACCGAGGAGTTCATGCGCCTCGCAAAGGACCGGCTCTCCCCCGACGGCGTCATCGCGTGGAATCTCTTCGGCGCGGTGTACGGGCCACATTCGCGGATGTTTCGCAGCTTCCACCGGACGGCCTCCAACGTGTGGCGCAACGTCTGGACCTTCCCGCTGCGCATCGCAGACAACGCCGTCGACGACTCTCGCAACATCGTGGCGCTCGCAAGCGACGCGGGACTCTCGGCCGACGAGCTCGCCGAGAGGATCGGCTCTCGCGTGGGAGGACTCGTGAGTGTGCCAGCGTTCGAGCGCTTCGCCGAGGATCTGTACCGAGGCGGCGTGCGCTCCGGCGACGTGCCCCTGCTCACCGATGAGAACGCGCGCGGCACGGCTCGGAAGGGTGGCCGGAAGCGGCGATAGAAACGCTACGGCAGCTGGTTGACCACGGAGACGAGCAGGGACTTGAGCGAGGCTGCTGACCCTGATTCCGGCTGAGCCTCCACCGCGACCATGACCGCACCGCTGGTGAAGCCAATCACCGCAAACCCCGTGGTCGTGCCGAAGTACGTCCCGTGGCTGTGGACCGTTTGGATCGAGGCACTGTTGGGATAGCGCTGCTTGACCTGGATCTCGAGCGCTTGCTTCGCCTCGGCTGAGGAACGGAACTGTTCGGCGTAGATGACGAGGTTCGTCGCCGCGCTCCCCGACCCCGGCGCGTACTCGCGAGAGACCGCGAGCGGGTCGATCGCCGCCTTGCGGGCAGTGAACCCAGTCAGCTTGTCGGGGATCCAGCGCGACAGCGCGCCCGCCGTGGCCGTGGGCGTCGTGGACGCCGGCGGCGCGGTCGACGTCGTAGGCGTTGTTGGCCTCGGCGTTGTGTCCGGCGTGACCTTCTGGCCCTTCGCGATCGCGTCGAGTTGGCTCTGGGCCTTGCCGTAACCAGGTGAAAGGGCGACAACCTCGGCCAGCTTCTTCTCGGCCAGGAGCATGTCCCCAGCTGCGATTGCTTTCTGCGCCTCGGCGTAGAGCGCAGCCACCTGAGCTCCCGAGTCGGGCTGCGTGATCGTCACGATGCGATACGCCGAGGCGGTCTCGGGAGGCACGCGCACGGTCTTGATGTCCTCGGAGATGACTCGGCCCTGAGAGTCCACGATGCGAGTGCCGGTCTGCACCTCGACCGTGCGCTGACACGCGGGCATGACCGCCAGCGACGAGAGTAGCGCGATTGCGAGTGCGAGTCTTGCCCACTGCCGTGTCACGAGACCTCCTCGACGGGACCCGCGATGTTGGCCGGTCCGCGAGTCGCGACCGCGAACACCACGAGTGTCACCACCGTAAGTACCATTGCCGCAATCCGCACCGAATCGAGGCGCGGTTCAATCACAAGCCGAGAATACTCTGTGCCGTATGTCTGTTGGACGTCGGCAGGAACCCATCGGTTCCACGTGTGCAGCGTCGTCCCGAGTAAGGGAAACGCCGCCACATCGCACGCGAGCGCCGCAACTGAAGCCGGCAACCATGCCTGCACCCGTGAATCCGTCCGTGCCGAGATTACTGCTGCAAGCGCCAGGCCAGCGGCCGCGAAGACGAGCCACCCGGCCGCGGACTCAGCGCCTATCATCGTCCACGTCGCGCTGAAGGGTGCGCTTGTGCCGCCCTCGGCCGTCGCAGTCAGTGCGGGCATCGCGAGCGACACCGTGCCGGCGACAATCGTCGCGTAGCCGAGCCACCGAGCGGTGCGCATCGCGGGACCAGCGACAGTCGTGCTGGTGACAGTCTCGTCGGAGCCTCTGGCAGAGAACCACAGCGCCACGCACCCCGCGAGCATCGCCGCTACGCCAGCCAGAGCAGGCGGCCAATTGACCGGGCTAGGGCCGTAGACTCGCAGCGTGCTCTCGAAGGCGGTGAGCGCCATCACGAGCAGTGGCGCCGAGAAGAGACCGATACTGGCTCCTGCCACGCCCTTCTCGGCGATGGCCTCGGTCCAACCGATGGCGAAGACCGCGACCGCTACCCCCAGATACGCACCGAGCGGCAGCGCGGGGCCAGAGGACTTCATCATCGGCCCCATCGAGGGCGCCGCCGCGAGCAAACCGATGGCCGCAGCCCCGCCGGTTGCAGCGAGAGCGGCGACGCGGTAGCCAGCCGTGCGAGCAGCACGTGCGAGCATGAGGGAACCAACGACGAAGGCCACGCCTGCCGCCACCATGAGCGCTTCCCTGGCGGGGAACTTCGCGAATGGCGAAAACGAACTCGGGTTCTCCCAACTGGCGAGAAGCCCGGCGCATCCGGCGGCCGCGGCAACGGCAGCGGCCAGCGCGGTCGGCGCCTGTCGCTCGGTGCGCACGGCCAGAGATGAGACGACACACAACAGTCCCCAGACCGTGGTGGTGAGGAACAGCGTATCGGCGCCGGAAGGCGTGTCGCTTGCGCGCTGCATGAGTGCGACCAGCGGCGCCGCCCATAGGCAGAGCGCGCCACCGACGGCCGCCATCACTAGCGTCGCACGGGGAGTCGAGCGTGCTGCTCGGTAGGCGGACATACCGAACGATACGGCCGCGGTGCCGAACGCAACAATGCAGCCCACTCCGATCAATCCGGCCGCTGGGACCTGCTCCACGCCGACCGTCGTGACGACGAATGCCGCGGCGGCACCGCACGCGGTAGCGACGATGCCGAACAGCGCCCGAGCCCAACGAGAACCCACATCGACTCCCTCACGCACAGAGAACCAACTGCCACCCATAGGAAGGGCCGAGGATTCCTCCTCGGCCCTTCCAAGGTAGCAGAGCGCGCCGGCACAGAACGCTCCGCTTGAACCTACTTGTTGTGGCACCTTTCGCAGACGCCACGGTTGTCGAAGCGAAGTAGCGACGACGGGATCGGGTCTTGCGAGACGAATCTGTTGCGCGCAACACCATCGGTGTCCACAACCGAAGCGGCGCCCGCGTGCGACGCGTATCCGGTCATGTTCGCGGCAGTGCCGTGCGCCCTGTGGCACGTCAGGCACTCAACCCAGTCAGACGACTGGTTCGTGGTGGAGCCCTGCTCGCTGATCGCGTGATCGAGCGGCAGGACGTTGTCCGTCACGATCATCGACGTCTTGTCGGGACCCTGATAGGTGTCGAGCGCGACGTTGATGGGGTGCTTGTGGCGCAGAGCGAGGCCCGAACCGTCACCAGCGTTGTACGTGGTCGCGAGACTCGCGTACGTGGTCTCAACGCCTGTGAGCGCGTTGACCTTGGTGAAGGTGGTCACGGGACCGAGGTAGGTCACGTGGCAACCAGCGCACCAACCGCTCATGCCCTTGTTGGTGTTGACGCCAGTCGAACCGTCGGACAGCGTGGCGCTCGGCATGTCGTAGCCCTTGGCGTACATCGCCGTCGTGTAGTTCGGCTGGTAGTTGGGATACTCGGTGTGCAGACGGAAGCCGTTGACCGGCCAGCCGGTCTCAACCGAAGACACGAAGCCGTTCGGATCGGGGTCCGTGGGGATTGCCGTCGGCGTGTACTCACCGACGACGTTACCGTTGACCACGGTCTTCAGGATTCGATAGTTCGGGCTACCGTGCGGGTCGTGGCAGGTCGCACAGTCCATCTTGATGTTGTTGCCGACACCAACGCCCGGGTTGCCAATCTCGTTGGGACCATCGCCCACGGGGCCTTGGCCGGTACCAGTGCTGGCGGCGAAGAAGCCGCCACCATAGGCACCCCAAGAGGAACCCTTGTACATGTGCTGCGAGGTGGTAGCCGACTGGTCGAGCGAATCAAATCCGCCGCCGTTGAGGATGCCACCCTGCTCACCGTAGAGGGTACCTTCGTAGATGCCCTGCTGGACGTTCGTATCCGCGCCCTGGCTCGTGGCGTCGTGGCACGCGTAGCAGAACTGCCACATCTCGGTCGCCGAGGTCACAAGCAGCGTCGAATGGTTGGTACCATCCGCTGCGTCAGACCAGGTGATCGAGCTGACTGACGTGTGTGCACGGTGACAACCGGCGCACGCATCGGTGTCAGACACGTAGTTGCCGTGAATGGCGAAGTTCGCGAATGCCATCGAAGGCACCATGCACAGCGCTACCGCCAGGAGGAGGACTGCAACTGCAAATGCTTTGGTCTTCATCTCGTCCTACACCTCCTCGTGAATTGTCTCGGACTTCTCGGCTGCGACTTCCTTGCGCCGACGGGCGAGAACCGCCAGACCGCCGAGCAGAAGCGTCGGAACCGCCATGCCGCCTCCGGAGAGCATGCTGCTCGCCATCGGAGCGACATGATCTTCAATCAGCGGGTCAGCCTTCGGCTTGATCAGCATGGTCTTCTTGGCGACCCAGAACATCGAACCACTGCCGTACCAGTTCTGAGTGCCGTCGGCCAGGATGTAGCCGTTGAGCGGGTCGTTGAGGTACGCGAGGATGTTGTCGCGAGCGTCCCACTTCATCGCCTTGGCCGGGCATGAGGAAACGCACGCCGGCTCGTGAGCCATTTCGGGAACGATCGGGACGGGCAGGACGCCACCGCTGGGAAGCGGCAGATCGCTAACGAAATCGCTACCGACCTTGCGCGCCCTCGTGGGCAGCGCGGTGCTCGGGTCGACGACGCCATCGGCGCCAGCGCGACCGGTGCACAGCGTGCACTTGTTCATCTTCGTCAGACCTGCGAACGGGCCGGTCTCGTAGGCCACGCCCACCTTGGGATAGCCACCGCTCTGGCAGCCGATCTCGCAAGGCCTTGGCCCTGAGCCAGACTTGCACAGCGCCGGACTGCACTTTGCGGTATCGACGCTGACCGCGCCCGTGGGCTCCTTCTTGATGGCCCCGAAGGGGCACTCAGGAGCGCATGGCGGGTTCCAGCAGTGATGGCACGAGAAGCGAAGGAACGGACCCATGTCGCCACGCTTGACGCTCTTGATCGCGAGGCGCTGTCGTGGGTTGACGATCGACTTCTGTGGAATCACGTCGGACATACTCGTCGGGAGCTTCAGGCCCCACTCGCGCTTACAGGCGGTAACGCAGCCATTGCAGCGCATGCACTTGTCGGCGTCTTGAAGGATTGCCATGACAGTCATTGGTCACACCTCCCTATATCTTCTCGATGCGGCAGAGACAGGCCTTGTACTCCGGAATCACGGAGTTCGCATCCGTGGCATCGATGCAAATGTCGTTGGCTCGAGAGCCAGTTGACAGACCCTTGTCACCCCAGTGCCACGGAATCGCGACCGTGCCGGGTCCGACGCGCTGGCTCGAACTCAAGCCGGCGCCGATGCGAGCGCGGAAGCCCGACCCGTACAGCGGAAGCTGGTTGCCGGTCAGGGGTTCCGTGCGGGCGGTGATCACCTTGACGTAGTCGCCGTCCGCGATGCCGTACGCGTGAGCGTCGGAGGAGTTGAGCTCGATCCAAGGCTCTGGCTCGAGTTCAACGTTCCACCAGTTGTTACGCGTGATGGGGCCGCCCTGGAAGTGCTCAACGCAACGGATGCTGGTGAGCACGAGCGGGAAGTCCGCGGCGGGAAGGTCACGACCGGCGACGTTCGTATCGGCCTTGACGAGATCCCAGGCGTTGCCGCCCTTGGTGTTGCGGCCCCACTTGTCTGCGGCCAGCAGATCCTGACGAGGAGTCTCGTAGGGCTCCGTGTGGCCAGGGAACTTGCCGGCGTAGCTGATCGGAGCCGGGACAACCTGCGTGTCCAACACGAAGTGAGGACTCGTGGTGTCGGGGGTCCCGAGCAGCGCGCTCGGCTTGTCGACCAGACCATGGTACTTGCGGTACCAGCGCGAGTAGTTGAGCAGCGACGGCGGGGCAGACGGCACGAACAGTCGGCTGCACGAGTCCGGCTCCATGAAGAAGTCGGCCACATCGCCAACAACATCGCTGTTGTTGTAGAACACGCGACGGTTGACGAGCCACGAGTAGCCCCAGCCGTGGTACGCGAGCTGGCCGGCCGGATCCTGGCGATCGCGGCTCTTGGCGCGGTTCTGAACCGCCCAAGCGACATATGCCGCGGGGATGTTGTCCGTGGTCCACGTGGCGCCGGCGTTGTACGCGCCCGTGTAGATCCACATGGTTCCACCGGAACCCACCGGAGCACACATCTCGCGGTACAGCGTCTCGGCGACCCACTCGGAACCCACAAGGTTGTTGGCGGCCGTGTTGTACGTCACCGGATCGGACACAACCTTGCGCACGTTGACGAGTTCACCCGTGCCAGTCAATGCGGCGAAGCCAGTGCCAGAACCTGTGTAGCCGCCGTACGGATTGCCGTACAGCTGCGTGTACGCGTCAGTCGCGTACGTGAGGCCGTTTGCGTCCCACACTGCCTTGATGTGAGAGAACACACCTGCCGTGTCGAATGCCTTGGCGAACCGGAGCAGCAGCTCGGTGTCGTCCTTGCAGTTGCCAGACGGCGCGGTGGCCTGATAACGCCACTGCAGCGTACGGCCGGAGTTGGTGGCAGATCCAGCCTTCTCAACATGCGCCGCGGTCGGGATCAGGAACGTGATACCGCCGGCCTTGCGTGACACCTGACCCGTCTCGGTCGCGAACATGTCAACGCATACAAGCATGTCCAGGTTGTAGAGACCCGTGCGGACTGAACCCTGGTTGGGCTCGGTGACGGCGGGGTTCTGGCCCCAGACGACTGCGGCCTTCGTGAGCGGGGTGGCACCGGCCATGTCGCGGAACATCGTGACATGGTCGTGGCCGTTGCCCTTGGGCCACAGCGAGTAGCAGGCGTCGACGGCCGCACGCTTGGCAGCGCCGGTGAGGGCGTTGATCGACGCGTAGTCGCCGAACCACTTCAGCGTCATGTTGTAGAAACCACGCTGCTGGAGCGCCATAGCTGCGGTGTTGTACGAATCGTCGTACGATCCGTTCATCTGAAGCTTGTTGCCGGTGCCCGAGAGCGGCGTGCCCCACAGCCCGTCCATGTAGTGGCCGAACGCGTTGCTGGCGTCCGGAATACCGGTCACCTGAGCGGTCGGGTTGCCGGAGTAGGCGGGGATGTTGCCGAACAGCAGGCCCATGTCCGTCGAGCCCTGGACGTTGTGGATGCCACGCAGGGCGTTGATGCCGCCGCCCGCACGACCCATGTTGCCCATGAGCGTCTGGATGTTGGCGAAACCCTTGATGTTCTGCGAGCCGCAGGTGTGCTGCGTGATACCCATGGCGTACAGAAGCGTCGTGACCCGGTAGTTCGGGTCGCGTGCGTCCTTGACCGTCGGGGTTCCGTCGGCGTTGACGCCGTTCGAGCACTTGCTGTTGGCGATGATCGCATCGCCGACGAACGTGATGTCCGACTCCGAGCATCCGCAGATGTCTGCGACGACTGCGAGGGTGTACGGCTGCACGTGCGCCTTGAGGCGGTTGTAGACCGTATTCGGGTCGGCGTCGACGGTGGCGGCCTTGATCGGGAAGTTCGCGATCGTCGTGTTGTCCGCTGGCAGTGCCGGATCGTTGACCAGGCCGGTGGACTGCGTGATCTGCTTGCGCACGTAGTCCGTGCCAGCGCCGTTCACGAGGAACCGCGCGTCCGTGTACTTCGAGTTGCCGCCTGCATAGCCAGCGGTTGCGGTAGCGGGGACAGTGGTGGCGTTGGTGCTTGCGGTCGTCACACTGCCGTCCGTGAAGAACGTGCCAGCGCCATTCTGGTTCAGGTGAGCGAAGAACGCCACGCGAACCGGATCCAGTGCGGGCAGGCCCTCGACCGTGGCGATCATGTAGCGCAGAAGGCCATTCTGCAGGGCAATGTCGGTTCCGGGACGGATACGAATGTACCTGTCGCCGTTCGCCTCGTCGACCAACGACGCCGTGCGCGTCTTGCGCGGGTCGATGACGATGAGCTTGGCGGGCTTCTTGAGCGAACGGCTATCGGACCCAGCGAAGAACTGCTTGGGGAAACGCGCCCGGTTGATGTGCGCGATGCACGCCGGGTGGTTCTCGGCGGGATTAGCGCCCCAGACGACGATATTCGTCGCGTTGGCGATATCCGACCAATGGTTGGTCATCGAACCTCGTCCAAATGCGGCGGCCAGACCGGACACCGTGGACGAGTGTCATATACGAGCCTGATGCTCGACGTTGCTAGAGCCGAAGTTGGCGATCAACTTCCTGTAGAGGTAGTTCGACTCGTTGTTCATGTGCGAACAACCGAAGAACGCGACGCCCTTGCTGTTGTAGGCCGAGGCGCCGGTCGTGCCGCCCCAGTCAGAATCGCGGGCAGTCTTGAGGGCAGGCGCGATCTCAGCGAGCGCTGCATCGAGCGTGACCTTCGACCACGGGCCGTCGCCATCGCGGCGATACGCAACGCCATCGGTGTAGGCCGGGTCGTACGAGAAAATCGGATTCTCCTGGTTGCCCGCGAATGCGCCGACTCGGCGCGGGTTGTTCACGAGCTGCAGCGAACCTGCACCCTTCGCGCACAGGCCCCCTGAGTTCATCGGCGACTCGAAATCTCCATAGATATCGACGACCTTGCCCGCGTTCGGACCCGTGAGGGCCGTCACCACGCGCTGGCCACAACTCGCCGAGCAGTACGGACACGTCGTGTTGGTGACCTTGTAGTTGGTGGGATCGTTCTCGTACGCAAGCGCCTTCTCGGCGTTGTATGCGAAGTCGAACCCGCTACCGGCCACCGCCCCAGCAATCGCCGCGGTTTTAACGAACGCGCGTCGTGTCATGCCGTCGAACGATTGCCCTTTGTCTTTAGTAGCCATACCTCCATTCCTTCCTCTCGGAGGTTTCGGATAAGAACAAGCTCCCCCTACCTTGTGTGAGGAACGCAGACCGCGCCCAGGACACCTCCTCCCTTGGCAGCAGTCACGTGAGTGGGAGCGCAAAAACGAAAACCGGCGCACAGGGGAGCACGAAGCTCCCAACGTGAACCGGTTCGTTGTGTAGCCATGGCCGATCTTCCTCACCCGAGGAAAGCGCCACACAACCCAGAGGCACCCCCGCTGGGACCTCTCGGCTTGTGTGGTCTTCTTTCCAAACGGGAGGCGTCAGCGTTTCCCCTGGCACCCATCGGCCCCGCAACCCTAGCGTGCAAGCACGCCGTAGGCAGGAAGGCTCGAAGACCTTTGCGTGGCACTTTCAATGCGGTTCGCGTCGGGCTGCCGGGCCTTCAGCTAGTTTGCAACAATCGTCACAAGCTCCACAGTACGTACACTATACCTGCCAACCTAGGCGGTCAACAACTACCGATTTTCGCCCTCTGACCTGCCATAATCTCGCTTCATATAAAGCTCACGAAATTCCTCAACGTCGACCACGCGAACCTCGGCCACCATGGCCGCGAGACGCAGATCGTTGTCTGTTGTTGCCAGTGCCTTCGCGCGCAATGCCATCGCAATCAGCATCGCAAAACGCTTCGAAGTCTTGAGCCGATCCATCAACGACTGCGCGTCGGACTCGGAGTACTCCTCGAACCTGAGGAGCGCGCCAAGGTCGACGCCCTCGACTGTCCTGCCCTCGTACAGCGTGCGGTCCTCCATCGGCGCAACGAGAACGAGCTTGCTCCGCTCGGAGACGGCCTTGATCTCCTGGGCGGCCTCAAGGCCATCCATGAAGTCAGGCGTCACGACGATGCGGATCTTGCGCCGTGCAAGTAGCAGCAGCGGGATGAGCAGCAGCGGGATGCAGCATGCGGCGGCGGCGAGCCACAGCCACGGCCCCTTTGGCGGCACGACCTTTGGCAAGGAGACCGCCGGCCAGCCCCATACCTGGACCTGGTCGTTCTCCCGATCCGAAATGTAGATGCGCCCGCCCTTGTCGATGGTGACGTCATTTGGGTAGTTGAACTGCCCCGGCCCGAACCCGCGGGTACCGAACTGCGTGAGGTACTTCCCCTTCAGGTCGTACACGGCGATCGTGTGCGCGAGCGCGTCGGCTACGTACAGACGTTCCTTGGAGTCGATGGCGATTCCGCGCGGCACGCCGCTCGTGTCGATGAAGCGCACGAACTTGCCGGCTGAGTCGAAGACCTGGACACGACGGTTGTCCCCATCAGAGACGTAGACGTCGCCGTTAGCGGCGATCGCGACCCCGTTCGGGAACATGAAAGCGCCGGGAGACTCCTGAAGCGACTTGACCTGAGCGGTGTGGCCCACCGATACGGTGCGACTCCCGTCGGCGGAGAAATACAACAATCGGTGCAGGTTGGTCTGCCCGACGTCGGTGACTCTGAGAGCGCCCGATGCGTCGAAGGAGAACGCGAGCGGCGTCCATTTGAGCTGCTCGTTCTTCGGGGTGAACTTGCGCAGGTAGTTCCCCTCGGCATCGAAGATGTAGATCGTCCGGTGGTACCGCTCCGACACCCATACCTCGTTGCCCTTGATGACGAGATGTACCGGGTTGATGAGCGTGCCGTCGGCCGTCTTGCTGAAGGAGAAGAGGTACTTGCCGGCGTTCGTGAACACGCTGACTCGGCGATTCCCGAAATCGACAACGTAGACCCGGCCGTCAGCTGCGACCCCCACACCGACTGGCCGCAGCATCTGCGACGCCCCGTGCCCCGCGATGGAGTAGAGGTAGTTGGGTGGCGCGATGTACTCGCTCGTCATCGTTGCCAGCCCGAGAGAGGGAAGCCGGCGGTTCTGGATGTAGTAGTAGGTGAGGTAGCCCAGCAGCAGGAGGGTCAGGAGGAGCAGGACAAGCAGTAGCAGGCGGCGTCGAATCTCTCGCGACGTCATCTTCTGCGGGTCTCGTGTCCGCGCCGTCTGAAGGTCGTACGGCGACGGTGGTTCGCCGGTCGGCCCAGTGATGAGTGGAGTCTCCTCTTCAGGAACCATTCTTTACCCGCTTCAGTCCGGCCTTGGCTAGGGCGTTGGTCGGGTCGATCAGCAGCGCCTTGTTGTAGTACTCGGCGGCCTTGACCTTCTTGCGAAGCTTCTCGTTGAGCTTGCCGGCGAGCAGGAGCGCGTCGACTGACTGGGGATCGATCGCAACGGCGACACGCGCTTGCACGAGTGCAGCGGTCGTATTCGTTGATGCGAGCTTGTTCGCTTCGGCAATACGGTCCGTCGCGCTGCCGAGCTTCGCGAGTTCGTCGCGCGGCTCGGCCTTGTACGGCGCGGCGTCGCTGGAGATGCGGAAGTGCTCTGCGGCACCGGCAACGTCGCCCTTGGCCAGCAGAAGGATGCCGTAGTCGTAGTTCGCCTCAGGCATCTTCGGATCGAAGCGCAACGTGTAGAGCAGCATGTCCCTGTAGCCGTCATCGATGCCGAGGTTCTTGTAGCAGACCGCGATGGCATACGACGTGTCGGAGGCGTCCGGTCGGTATCTCAGTGCGGACTTGAGATAGCCCACCGCTCCCTGGTAGTCGCGCTGCTCCATCCGAGCGACGCCCGTGTAGTAGTACGCGAGCTCTAGCGGGCTGCTGCCTTCAGTGGTGGGCGCGGTCGCCTCGGTCAGGGAGATGACTTTCTTGAAGTACGACTCTCCCTCGGCCCATTTCTTCTGCTTGAGCAGTTCGAAGCCGAGTCCCGAAAGCGCCGGTACGTAGTCTTTCGAAATCTTGAGCACCTGCTGGTACTGCTGAATCGACTCCCGATCGCGCCCCGCGACGGAAAGCGCCTGCGCCAGACGCATGCGCATGTTGACGTCGTTCGGGGTCTTCTTGAGCGCTTGGCGGAACTCCTCGATCTCGCGCGCCGCAGGGGATGAGTTGTATGCGGCGCGACTGTTCGCCCACATCGAATAGGCGAGAAATGCGCCTACGCCGATGATCGCGACGATCACCAGCGCAATGACCATATCCAGGGGCCGTAGCCGTTTCAGCAAGCGAGCACTCCCTTACTCTACGAGGCGTCGGGGTCTGCCGGGACCGCTCATCAACGCCGTTGTGTCACACGTCCGACACTACGGACGCTGCAACCCAGTGTCAAACATCGCTCCGAGCGTGGCGCACTATCAGCCCTGCTCAGAGCTACCAAGTTCATTGCCGAGAACTGTGAGGGCGTCGAGCACGTAATCGACGTCGGCGCCGGACAGCCCGAATCCAACGCTCAGACGCAGCGCCCCGCTCTCGAGCGTCCCAAGCGAGCGATGTGCCCAAGGGGCGCAATG
>Ga0079306_1001568_pt1 | contig 14816 bp, 12 predicted proteins | sample Methanotroph_Enr_FD_79181 | JGI IMG/M metagenome (GOLD analysis project Ga0079306, IMG submission 79181) | Enriched soil microbial communities from Old Woman Creek wetland in Ohio, USA - Methanotroph_Enrichment_5 | ecosystem: Environmental > Terrestrial > Soil > Wetlands | place: USA: Ohio...
ATCCGATCTGTTGCTGTTACTCATAGCCGCGATCTGGGGCGGCGGTTTCGTCGCTCAGCGTCAAGGCCTCGAATCTGTCGGGCCCTTCACCTTTAACGGGGTCCGTTTCGCCCTGGGTAGCATCTCGCTGCTCCCCCTGGTGTGGATCAACCAGCGGCGTCAGGCTCCGTTTCACGGCGCGCTACCCCAGGGCGGCAGCAAAGCACTGCTGAATGGCGGTGCTCTGGCCGGTGGCGCTTTGTTTCTTGGCGCCTCGCTGCAGCAGGTCGGCATCGCCTATACCACTGCGGGCAACGCCGGGTTCATCACGGGACTTTATGTGGTCATCGTCCCGCTGCTCGGCATGTTTTGGGGACAGCGCCCGAGCATGGGCACCTGGTTTGGCGCATTGCTTGCCGCCTTCGGGCTCTTCCTGCTCAGCGTAACCGACCATTTCACCATCGGTTCAGGCGATCTTCTAGAACTTATCGGCGCCTTTTTCTGGGCGGGGCACGTGCTGCTGATCGGCTGGCTCTCTCCGCGCCTGGACGCCTTCAAACTCTCCTCACTGCAGTTTGCCATCTGCTCCGTCCTCAGCCTGATTACCGCGTGTTGCACCGAGACGATAACCCTCTCCGGAATCCTGGGAGCGGGCATGCCCATCCTCTACGGCGGCCTCGTCTCAGTCGGCTTTGCCTACACCATGCAGGTGGTGGCCCAGCGCGACGCGCACCCGGCCCATACCGCCGTCATCCTGAGTGCGGAAGGGGTCTTTGCCGCTCTCTGGGGGTGGCTGCTGCTTGGCGAGGTGTTGGGCCCGCGGGGCTTCCTTGGTTGCATCCTCATGCTGGCCGGCATGCTCTGCTCGGAGCTCTGGAGCTTTGTCGCGCATCTCAGAAGCAGAGCCAGTATCGCCTGAACGCCCCGCCAAGCCGTACTACGCACCTCAAAGACCCATTTTTTAAGCTTTGCGCAGCACCCCTGTGGGCGTAAAATAGCGGTAGAGAAAGCTACTAATGCAAGGGGGTTACTATGAAAAAGCTCACGGTAATGGCCCTGGCAGCTGCTCTGGCGTTTTTTGCCACTGCTTGGCCGGGACACGTTGAACAACTCGCCTATGCGGACCGGGGTGGGCAGGTGGTCCGCGGTGGGGGAGGCGTCCGCGGCGGGAGCGGCGAAGGGAGGTTTGTCGGTCGTGGCGCTGGCGGTTCCATCCGAGACGGCGGCCGCGGCTTTTCGCGGGGGGGCGACTGGGGGCATCGGCGCCATGGCGGCGCAGATTTTGACGTCTGGATCGGACCGGGATGGGGCTGGGGATGGGGATGGGATCCGTTCTACTATCCATATTATTCCTATCCCTATTACTACAACCAGGCCCCTGTGGTGATTCAGCAGCCCCAGGAATACGTGCTGCCGGAAACCTCCTCGCAGGAACCGGCGTACTGGTACTACTGCAAGGAGTCCAACGGGTACTACCCCTACGTGAAGAGGTGTCCGGGAGGATGGTTGAGAGTCGTCCCCACTCCGGCGCCGGATCAGGAGCAATGACATGCGAAAACAACCGCTAACACAGTTGTTCGGTGCAATCCTGGCGGTGGCGGTCCTGGCTGGTTGTGCGACCATGCCGACCGGACCAAGTGTCAGGGTACTGCCGGCGCCCGGCAAGACGTTCGAGCAGTTCCAGGTGGATGATGCCGTTTGCAGGCAATGGGCAGAACGCCAGATCGGGATGAACCCGCAGGAGACCGCAGACCAGAATACCGCAACCGGCGCCGTCGTCGGCACGGTGGTCGGTGGCGGTCTGGGAGCCGCCCTGGGGGCCGCATCGGGTAACGCGGGTGCCGGAGCTGCCATCGGCGCCGGGACGGGTCTTCTGTTCGGTACGGCTGCCGGGGCAAGTTCTGGAGAGGTTTACGGCATGGAGGCGCAGCGGCGCTATGACAACACCTACGTGCAGTGTATGTACTCCAAGGGAAATCAGATCCCCGGGACCATGCGCCGAGTGCGCGGCAGGAACGTTCCGCCTCCTCCTCCACCCGAGGTGCCGCCTGACTACTACCCGGCTCCCGGATGGTAGTACCATCCCGGCGAGGAGCATATGAGCGTTCGGGCAGCCGAGTAGAGAACCGGAATACGTTGCACCGTCAGAATAGATTGAACCTATTATGAGGCTGTGGTAATGTTGTGCGGCGTTCAGGCGGATTATTCTATGGCTGCCCCGGAGCGTGGCGGGCAGCATCCTTCCGCTAGTCCGGAATCCGAATTGAAGCGAGGAATGCCTTGCAAGATAACAGGACCTTTAGCATGCTGACCCCGTGGATTGCCGCCGTAACTGGCGGCATCTTGTTTTTTTTGGGGTACGTTGGTTTTGACCAGTTTTACCTGGAATGGTTTTCCCTGGTGCCGCTCTTGTGGGCGGTGCGGGACCAGCGCCCGGGACGCGCCTTTTTGCTTGGCTGGGTCACCGGGGTGGTGGGGCATGCCGGCGGGTTCTATTGGGTGATCGGCATGTTCCAGGCGTTCGCCGGGCTCCCCAGGCCGCTCGCCGCCCTTGGATTGCTGCTCCTCGCAGCGGCCAATGGGATTCTGATCGGAGTCTGGGCCTGGGCTACGCGACTCATCACCCGGGATACCCGCTGGAGCGTGGTCCTGGTGGCCCCGGTGGTCTGGACGGGGCTTGAGAAGTTCTGGCCGGAGGTCTTTCCCAACTACTTGGGGGCAAGTCAGTACCTGCTGCCGCACCTGACCCAGATTGCCGACCTGACCGGCATACTGGGCGTCAGCTTCCTCGTGGTGCTCGTTAACGCCACAATCTACGCAGTACTGACAAAGTGGTCCCAGAGCCGAGCCCTGGCTTGGGGGCCGCTGGCGTCGCTGGTTGTCGTGCTCGCGCTAGTGCTCGTGTACGGCGACTTCCGTATCCGTGCCATGGACCGAAAGGTGGCGGCTGCCGAGCAATTGACGATTGGTCTGATCCAGACCAACCGTGGAGCGGGCGATCGTTTCAGCGATCCCGATGCCGGGTTTCAGGAACACCAGCAGATGTCGCTGGCCTTGGCCAAGGTTCAACCCCTCGATCTGGTGGTATGGCCCGAGGGGATCTGCGAGATCAGCCTCTCCACCTCGCGACAGGGACAGGTGCCGGCGATGGGCGGCCTCGCCGCACCCATTCTCTGGGGTGCGGTCCTGAAGGAACAGGGCAGTGACGGGGTCCGGGTCTGCAACACCGCTGTGCTGACGGACAAGGCTGGCCGTGTCCTCGGGACCTACGACAAAAGCGTCCTGGTGCCGTTTGGCGAGTACATACCCTTCGGCGACATCTTCCCGGCGCTGTACTCCTGGTCCCCCTACTCGAGCCGGTTCTGGCCCGGCGAGAGCGAAAAGCCGCTTGCCTTGGGCAAAAACCTGCTCTCGGTCAGCATCTGCTACGAAGACATCTTCCCGGTCAAGATTCGCGCACTGATGCGCGGCGGCAGGGAAGGCCGCACGCCGGACGCGATGTTCAACCTGACCAACGACTCATGGTACGGCAAGTCGACCGAGCCGATGGAGCACCTGGCCCTGGCGAGCTTCCGCTCCATCGAAAACCGCAGGGCGTTGGTGCGCGTGACCAACACCGGGATTTCCGCCTTCGTCGATCCTGTCGGGAGGATCATAAGCCGAACAGGTATCTGGACCAGGGAGTCGCTGGTGGGCCGGATACCGATGCTGCAGGGGAGCACGGTCTATGCTCGGTTCGGCGACTGGCTCGGTTGGCTCTGCATCCTCCTGACAGCGTGCTGCATCGGCCAAGCTATCTCGGTTGTAAGAGGTCAGAAGGACAATCATGCCTCCGATCAAGGCGAGGACGACATCAGGCACCATAGTTCCCACAACGGGCGTAAAGCAAAAGGACAGCATTGACAGCAGTAGCTACCGGCAATGACTGCCCAGTGACAGGACCGATGTTTGAGACCGCCCCGCGGTTGCCCCCGTAGTTTGACTAAAGGATATAATCGACTATAGTTCCTCACAGCAATCCGCCGAGCAACCAGCCAGGAAGGAACGTAATACGCCGCTGTTCAGGTGTCGCGGGCCAGCCACACATTGCCACTTCTGAAGGTCCAATGGCAGTAGGACTGACTGCTCCCTACTGCCAGTCCAGCCTCAAAAGGGATTCCATGACACGCATCACTGACACAACCTCTGGCGTCCTTAGTGAGCTCAACAAGGGGAATACCTCTCCTTTGGGCGCAACCGTGTCGCACAACGGGGTCAATTTCAGCGTGTTCTCCAGGGACTGTACCGGAGTCGAGCTGCTGCTTTTCGACCACGTGGACGACGCCAAACCTTCCCAGACCATCACCTTGGATCCCAAGCAGAACCGCACCTACCACTACTGGCACACCTTCGTCCCCGGTATCGGTCCCGGCCAACTGTACGGGTACCGCGTCTCCGGCCCCTTTGCGCCTCAGCGCGGACTGCGCTTCGATCCGGAGAAGCTCCTGATCGACCCCTACGGCCGTGCCGTGGCGGTTCCCACCAGCTATGACCGTGGCGCCGCCTGCAAGCCGGGCGACAACGTGGGCGTGGCGATGAAGAGCGTCGTGGCAGACCCGCGTGGCTACGACTGGGAGGGGGACGTTCCGCTGAAACGCTCCTACTCGCGGACCATCATCTACGAGATGCACGTGGCGGCCTTCACCAAGCACCCTTCCTCAGGGGTGTCAGTCGCAAGGCGCGGCACCTACGCCGGGCTCATGGAAAAGATCCCCTACCTGCAGGAGCTGGGGATCACCGCCGTCGAGCTGCTGCCGGTATTCCAGTTCGATCCGCACGACGCGCCCTACGGTCTTTGCAACTTCTGGGGGTACAGCCCGATCTCGTTCTTCGCACCCCACGCGGCCTACAGCTCGCGCCACGATCCGCTGGGGCCGCTCGACGAATTCCGGGATATGGTGAAGGCCCTGCACCGCGCCGGGATCGAAGTGATACTCGACGTCGTCTTCAACCACACCTCGGAAGGGAGCCACGAAGGCCCAACCTTCTGCTTCCGAGGCTTCGGCAACGACGTCTACTACATCCTGGCGCCGGACGGCACCCCCATCGACCACTCGGGCTGCGGCAACACCTTGAACGCCAACCACCACGTGGTGCGCCGGCTCATCATCGACAGCCTGCACTACTGGGTAAAAGAGATGCACGTCGACGGCTTCCGCTTCGACCTGGCCTCCATTTTGTCGCGCGACAGCGAGGGGCATCCCCTCAAAAATCCCCCCATCCTGTGGGATATCGAGTCCGACCCGGCGCTGGCGGGGATCAAGCTGATCGCCGAGGCCTGGGATGCAGGCGGGCTTTACCAGGTGGGAAGCTTCATCGGCGACAGCTGGAAGGAGTGGAACGGGGAATTCCGCGACGACGTGCGCAGGTTCGTCAAAGGGAACAACGGGACGATCTCCCATTTCGTGTCGCGCCTGCTGGCAAGCCCGGACATCTACGGGCATCAGGAGCGCGAGCCGGAGCAGAGCATCAACTTCATCACCTGCCACGACGGGTTCACCTTAAACGACCTGGTTTCCTACGACCGCAAGCACAACGAGTTGAACGGTGAGATGAACCGCGACGGCGCCGAGCTGAACGAGAGCTGGAACTGCGGAGCCGAAGGACCCACCGCGAATCCGGTTATCGAGGAACTGCGCAACCGACAGGTGAAGAATTTCCTGGCGGTGACGTTGCTTGCCTTGGGCACCCCGATGATCCTGATGGGAGACGAGGGGAGGCGCACCCAGCTCGGCAACAACAACGCCTACTGCCAGGATAACGAGATCGGCTGGTTCGACTGGCGGCTGCTTGAGCGCCACGCCGACATCCATCGCTTCACGAAGCTCCTCATCGCGGCTCGGCTCATGCGGGACGACACCAGCGTCACGGACCACTTGACTCTGAATCAGCTGCTTAGGCAGGCGCGGCTCGAGTGGCACGGCGTGAAGCTGGGAGCTCCGGACTGGAGCCACGAGTCGCACAGTATCGCCCTGACGGCCTGGGGCGCCTCGAAGCGGGTCGTCTTTCATTACATGATCAACGCCTACTGGAAGCCGCTCACCTTCACTCTGCCGTCGCCCAAGAAACTCCCCGGCGCCACCTGGTATCGCTGGATCGACACCGCGCGCCCCTCGCCGGAGGACATCTCCCCCTGGGATACCATGACCGCCGTCGAGAACGGCACCTACCGGTTGGTCGGGCGCTCCCTGGTGGTCCTGGTCGCCACGGCCCCGTAACAGACCGGTACGGCCTGAAAAGCCAATCCCCTTTGCCTCGGCCTCATAGTCAAGGAGTCAGCAATGTCTTCAACCTTTGGCACCATTTTCAAGATAACCACTTTCGGTGAAAGCCATTGCGCCGCGGTCGGGGCAATCGTGGACGGCTGCCCTCCCGGCATCGCCCTCAGCGAGGCAGACATCCAGCCACAACTGGACCGGCGCCGACCGGGGCAGAGCGACCTCTCCACGCCGCGTAGCGAAGCCGATCGGGTCTCCATCCTCTCGGGGGTCGAAAACGGCGTGACCCTCGGTACCACCATCGGCCTCATGGTGCCCAACAGCGATCAGCACCCCGAGGACTATGACTCCATGGCGGAGATCCCGCGTCCCTCGCACGCCGACTATACCTACCAGGTGAAGTACGGAGTGCGCGCCCAAAGCGGCGGCGGGCGAGCCAGTGCGCGGGAAACCATCGGACGTGTCGCGGCTGGCGCCATCGCGGAAAAATACCTGGCCGAGCAGTACGGCGTGCAGATCGTCGCCTGGGTCGAGAGCGTCGGTGCGCTGACCGGGAACCACGTGGACATGGAGAGCATCACCCGCCAGGACGTAGACGCCAGCGCTGTCCGCTGCCCCGACAAGGTGGCGGCCAAGGCGATGACGGAGCTGATCACCGAGGTGCGGGACAACAAGGATTCCGTCGGCGGGGTGGTTGCGTGCGTCTGCCGCAATGTGCCCGCCGGGTTGGGCGAACCGGTGTTCGACAAGCTGGAGGCGATGCTCGGCCACGCCATGCTCTCGCTGCCCGCGTCCAAGGGGTTCGAGATCGGTTCCGGCTTCAGCGGGAGCCGGATGCTGGGGAGCGAGCACAACGATCCGTTCGTGGCCAAAGGCGCCCGCCTGGGGACCGTGACCAATAACAGCGGCGGCGTCCAGGGGGGGATTTCCAACGGCGAGACCATCTATTTCCGCGTTGCCTTCAAGCCGCCAGCCACCATAGGGCAGAAGCAGCGGACGGCGAATTTCGCCGGGGTCGTCTCCGATCTCGAAGCGAAGGGGCGCCACGATCCCTGCATCGTGCCGCGGGCAGTGCCGGTGGTCGAGAGCATGGCCGCCCTGGTGCTCATGGATTTGCTGCTCAGGCAGGAATTCAGGAAACCGTGAAGGTAACAAGGTGGAATGCTTGAAGTGAAAAAAGAACAGCTCCCCCGGTGGTATTCGGAGGAGCTGTTCTCTGTATTGGGCGGGAGGTGTCACTTTTTCGTCGAGTTGCAGACCTCCTCGAATACCAGGCTCAGCCGCACCTCTGGTGGGATGTCCTCCCAGGAGGTGACCTTGGAGAGGTCGGTCAGCGCGAGGGTCGCCCCGTCCTTGTCCAGGTGGCTTGATTCCAGCAGCCGGCTTTGCTCCTTCTTGCAGTTCAGTTCATGGAGGTAGCGCGACTCGGAAAGGCCGTGAAACTTCTTGGCGGCATCCAGAATTTTAAGTGCTTCGGCCTTGCCCTGCTCGGTGTAGACCACCCGCGTCCTGACTCGAACGGTTACGTCATGAGGTTTCTTCGAGCCGCTTTGGTCGTAGTAGAAGCTCGAATCCGCATTTTCGTCGAGGAAGACCCAGTCTGGCTCGGCGCACCAGGCTGTGGTGATCAGGGCCGCGCTGAGTACGGCAGACAGAAGTGCAATGCGGCGTAACGATCCTAACGATGATGTCGGCATGGTTGCCTCCGATTGCGGTGGGTTCGCTCGTTGAGTTGCCGTCGCTCACTCGATGTCGATGTCAGGCCCGGGAATCGATCTCTTCTGCCCTCGATTTCAGGCGCTGCATCTCCACCTCGAGGTCCACCACGATTTCCGCTTCCCCATAGACCACGCCCCCGACGAGGCGCGACTTGGGGAGGAGTTCCAGGTCGTATTGCAACTGCTGCGGCGCCACGGGGCTCTGGCGTGCGGTGCGCACCACCCTGGTCCGGACGGTGCCGGTGAACTGGGGATGCTCCAGCAGTTCGTGCAAGATTTCACTCTCGTGGGGGTATACGGTGATGCGCTCCTTCACCCGCTCGCCGTGCAGCATCATCTCTCTGACCATCACGTTGTCCTGCGTATCAGTGAACCTCGCCTCGGTAACGCCCGGACTGAAACGCTCTGGATTTTGCAGCCGTTCCAAAAGCAGGTTCCAGAGCGTGTCGGGTTGGCAATGAACCGTAACAATAAGAGTCTTGGCCAACATAGGTATTCCTCCCGTAGCGAGCTTCTAGATTCGGTGCCTAGAGCTTAACCTCAATGGAACACATTTTTTGCCAGAATTGCACGACGCCAAACATGGCAACTCTCTAATTATAGAGAGGCGTCCGGCTCGGTCAAGGGAAGGCCGATTGAATCGTCGTGAAAGAGCATGCCCTGGGCTTGGGCAGGGTGATCACTCCGACGCTGCAAGATTAGAAAAAATTGACACAATTGGGCCGCGGGATACAATGGGGAAGCTGGCTGGGGCGCGGTGGGTGGTTCATCAGCGCAGCGCTGGTCCCTGCAGAGGAGGCGCATATGTCGACACTATTTCCGGAACGCAGTTTTCTGACCCGTCATCAGCTGTTGGTCGGTGCGGTTGCAGGGTTGATTGCCGGTACTGTGACGGGGCGTACGGACCGCCTGCTGGACGGCCTGGTGAGCGACCGGCAGAAACGCCGTGATCGGAAGATCCGCAAAGGCTCGGCTCACGAGGTCGCCGGTCCTTATTTCGCCGAAAAACTGCTCGGCAAGCGGCTCACCCGGCGCGGAGAGAAGCGCGCCAAAATGGCCTTCAGTATCGCCTACGGCCTGGGGTGGGGGATGCTGCACAGCAGCCTGCGGCAGAAATATCCGCGTCTCACCCGTTTCCTGGGGCTCCCTTTCGCCGTCCCCTTCTTTTTCGCCTGCGACGGTTGCATCGCGCCGCTCCTCGGCATCGCTCCGAAACTGAACCGCATCCCCTGGCAGCCGAGCGCCAAGGAGATGGGGAACCATGTCACCTGGACCGCGGTGTCCGAACTGATCCACCGCCTGGTGGCCCGCGGGCGCTGACTGCTCACCGCGGCAGAAACCCGATCCGGGTTAGGTGCCGGGCCCGAATCCTCCCGGTACCTCGAGGAGCGAGCATGGCCTCACGAAATCGCAAGCTAGCTACCCCACTCCCTTCCTGGCTCAATAACCTGCTGATCTTCGGCACCATGGCGACGGTGGCCCTGGTGGAAATGAACCGGCCGCTGCGCCAGGCGAGGCAGAGTAAGCTACGCCGCGACCGCCGCAATGCGGCAGTTGCCCTGCTGGCGGCGGCGACCGTGTCGCTTTTCGAAAAGCCGGTGGTCGCTCCGCTTGCCAAGTCGGTCCAGCGTCGCAACCTGGGGCTATTGAAGCTGGTTCGCCTGCCGGTGGCGTGCGAGCTGCTGCTGGCGGTGGTTCTTATGGATTATACCCTGTACCTTTGGCACTACCTCACTCACAAGGTGCCCCTTTTGTGGCGTTTTCACCTGTCGCACCACGTCGATCTCGATATGGATGCCTCCACCGCGCTTAGGTTTCATGCTGGAGAACTGCTTCTGTCGGTCCCCTGGCGGGCGGCTCAGGTCCGGCTGCTGGGAATTTCCCCGCGGGCACTTGTCCTCTGGCAGACCCTCACCCTGATGGAGATCATGTTCCACCACTCGAACCTGCGGTTGCCGCTCGGGGTGGAGAACTGGCTGTGCCGGATCATCGTCACGCCCCGCATGCACGGCATCCACCACTCTGTGGTGCGGCGAGAGACGGATTCCAACTGGTCCACCATTTTTTCCTGGCCGGATTACCTGCACGGAACACTGCGGCTCAACGTCCCGCAGCAGAAGATCGTCATCGGGGTGGCGCAGTACCAAAACGCTGCAGAGCTTACTTTGGGAAAAATCCTGCTGCTCCCCTTTCGGGACCTCAGGCGGGGTAGGGCGCCGGTGCGCGAGCAGCTCTCTCTTCCTAGGACGACCCTGGCGGGTTAACGCACGAGTTCAGCTGTTTTCTTGGAACCTCACCTCTTTGGCAGTTCCCTTGGCATGTTCCCGTATCATCGAATCCAGATACCTCGAACCCATCTGACTTTTTGCCAGCGCCTGTTGCAGCACGGGAAGCCGCAGGATCACCCCCACAACGGCGGCCAGCGCGCGGTGACTGAAAAGAGCACGGTTCTCCCAGATGAGATGCTGTAGCTTGCCGCGTTCGACCGCCATCTGGACCACGCGGTGCGCAGTGTCCACCGGCGTGATGACGCGTGCCGGCCGCGGGACGAGCGACAACGCGCCATCCCTGCAGACCCGCACGCAGACGCCGCACCCCAGGCAGCGGCCGGGAGCCAGCACCGCCTTGCGCTGCCCGTGATGCTGGGGCTCGTTGGCAGACACAAGTCCCAGGGCCTCCGCAGGACAGACGTCGACGCATTTGCCGCAGCCGCTGCAGACGTCTCTTTTTATGCGCGGCAGGAAGTTAGTCGTGTGTACCGGCCGGAGGTTGCAGAACTTCCTGGCCGCTACCAGGGCCTCGCAGCAACAGCCGCAGCAGTTACACAGGAAGCTTACCCCCCCTTGGACGTTCTCCCCGAACTGAACCAGGTTCTGCTCCCGGGATTTCTGCAGCAGGTCGAGGCATTCCGCCGCGTCGAGTTGCCTGGCGTGCTCGTGTCGGATCAGCGACTCGGCTACCGTGTCGAAGGTCAGGCAGGCTTCCAAAGGTGCGGAACAGGCGCGGACCAGGTGACTCATCTTGGTGCGACAGTAGCAGTTAGCGACCCCGATGGTGCGCGCGCTCCTGACGACCTCGCTGGCGCGCTCGTAGTCGAGCACCCGGGTGACGTGTGCCGGGGGAATCGACTCTTCGTCGATGAAGATGCGCCCTAAACGCGTGGTTCCCTGGGTGCAGAGCTCCTTGATGAAATCCTCCTCCACGTTCAGGTATTGGTAGTAAAGATCGCTCAGCCCCTGCTGGTCGATGTCGCTTCTGGCCCTCATCAGGGAAAACTCGAAGAAACCGGCCATCGGCGGCGGCAGGACGTAGAGCTTCTCGCCGTTCTCCTGTTCCATGTCGAGTAAAAGCGCGCGGTCCGCCAGTCCGTCCAAAAGGCGTGCTGCTTCGACCTCGCGAACCCGCCAAAGGCGCGCCGCATGGGCTGAGGAAAAGGGGTGGATCGGGAGCTGGCTGATGAGGCCGGCCTCCTTTTCACTGAAAAGCAGGGTGAGGATCTTGGTAAGCAGTTCCGAGGCTGGTGCCCCTTGGGGAAATCGGTTCAACCGCTCGATTAGGTAGCTGTATCCGTTGCTTACGGGAAGCTGCGGCATAGGGTGTCTCCATGGCTTTTGCAGTATGCTGATTCGGCAGATTCAGTTAAAATACCCCGGCCTTTTCTGGTGCCAATGAGCTAAAGTGGCGTAACTGTGGGCTCTAGTTTTCCCTGTCATAGCCCTGACGCGCTTCCGCTTCATGAGTATTGTGAAAAAGTTTTAACAGTATAGCCTCCTTTCTCTCGCCCGCAATCGGCGCATGTGATAGAGTGGCGCAACTAACAAACGGTGAGGGCTCATGTTGCTGTTTCTCCTCTGTTACCTGGCAATTTACGGCGCTGCCCATGCCTACTTGGTCTGGCGCACGGTGCACGGATTCCAACTCGACGCACCCTGCCCTGCCATTCTCATCGGTGTCGCCGTCTTCATGATCCTCGCACCGATCCTGGTGAGGATATTGGAACGCTTCGCCATGGATGGTCCCGCGCGGCTGGTCGCCTACCTTTGCTATCTCTGGATGGGATTCTTTTTTCTGCTGCTGAGCGCTTCGCTTGCCCTGGACCTGGTGCGCGGGCTGCTCGCGCTGACGGGTTGGCTGGTCCAGCGCAACCTGGTGCTGCCCGAGACCTGGCTGCTGACGCTCTCCATCGGAATCGCCCTCGCCGCTTCGCTTTACGGCTACTTCGAGGCGAGCCATCTAAAAGTTGAGCGGTTAACCCTGCACACCCCGAAACTGCCAAAGAGCGCCGGCAGGGTGCGTATCGCCCTCGTCTCCGATGTGCATCTGGGCGTCATGATCGGCAAGCAGAAGCTCGAGAGGGTTCTAAAGACGGTGGCCGCGGAGCGTGTCGACCTGCTGCTGAGCGCCGGAGACCTGGTTGACGGTGAGAGGGATGGCCTCAAGGAGCGGGACCAGGAACTGAACGCGGTGAACCCGCGACTGGGCAAGTTTGCGGTGCTGGGGAACCACGAGGTGATCGCTGGGCTCGCCCATTCCGTCGCGTTCACCCAGGAGAGCGGATTCCGGCTGTTGCGGGGCGAGGCGGTAGCGGTCGGCGCGCATCTCACGGTGGCAGGGGTGGATGACCCAATGCTGCAAGGCGCGGAGGGGGGTGCCGCCGAGCGGGTGCTACTCGCTACCCTGCCGCTGGAGCGGTTCACCATCCTGCTCAAGCATCGTCCCGCGGTGGAACCGGAGTCGCGGGGGCTCTTCGATCTGCAGCTCTCCGGGCACGTCCACAAGGGGCAGATCTTCCCCTTCAACCTGCTTACCCATCTCGTCTACCCCGTCAAGATGGGGCTCTCCGACGCCGGCTCCGGCTCTCACCTCTACGTGAGCCGCGGCACCGGGACCTGGGGTCCTCCCATCCGCGTGCTGGCACCTCCCGAGGTTACCATCATCGACCTGCTGCCCGCTGGAACCTAGAAACCCTCCAGCCGACCGGCTTCAACCAACCGCCTGCTCAACGCACCTCCGTGGCGTTTCTGCAAGGCAGCTTCAGCCGAGAAGCTCTTGTCAACCTTGTGAGGTCTTCTGGTTGACGAGGTACCTTCGCTGTGCTAATAAGGTGACAGCATTCACCGGGGATCTGGTGAGGAAAGCCGAGGAGAAAAGGTGCAGACTTTCACCGAAGAACTGAACGCCCTGCGCGCCGAAGGGCTCTACCGCAGCATGCGGGTCATCAATGGACCCCAGGGCTGCCGGGTGGATCTCGAGGGCCGACAGGTGCTTTTGCTCTGTTCCAACAACTACCTGGGGCTTGCCGACCATGCTGCGCTCAAGCAGGCGGCCGTGGAAGGCGCTGCACTTGGGACCGGCAGCGGTGCCTCGCGCCTGGTGTCCGGCACCATGGAGCTGCACGACCGGCTGGAAGCGCGCATCGCCGCCTTCAAGGGGACCGAGAGGGCGCTGCTCTTCAACTCCGGATACGCGGCCAACACGGGGATCATCTCCGCCCTGGTGGGAAGAGGGGACGTCATTTTCTCGGACCGGCTGAACCATGCGAGCATCGTGGACGGCGCGCTGCTTTCCCGGGCCGGCTTTTACCGCTACCCGCACCGGGACATGGCCGCGCTCGAGCGGCTGCTCGAAGAAAAGGGGGGCAAGGGAAGGCGCCTGATCGTCACCGACGGCGTCTTCAGCATGGACGGCGATATCGCCCCTCTCGACAAACTGGTGCAGCTGGCCCGACGCTACGACGCGCTTCTCATGGTTGACGACGCGCACGGCTGCGGTGTGCTCGGACCGACCGGGCGCGGCAGCGCGGAGCTGTTCGGCGTGCAGGACGGTATCGACATCCAGATGGGGACGCTCGGCAAAGGTTTCGGCAGCTTCGGAGCCTACGTGGCGGCCTCCGCCGAGATCTGCGAGTACCTGGTGAACAAGTCGCGCAGCTTCATCTTCTCCACCTCGCTGCCGCCGGCCGTTTTGGCGGCATCCATCGCCGCCGTGGATCTGGTGGATTCCCCGGCAGGCGCGCAGCTCAGGGAAAATCTGGCGGGGAACGTGTCGCTTTTCAAAAAGCGGCTCATCGAAGCCGGGTTCGACACCATGGGGAGCGAGACGCAGATCGTGCCGATCTTTGTGGGACCTGCCGAGGCGACCATGGAGTTCAGTCGGCAGCTCCTGGAAGAGGGCATCTTCGTGCAGGGGATCAGGCCGCCTACCGTTCCGGCCGGCAGCTGCCGCCTGCGCTGCACCATCATGGCGACTCATGAAACTGCTGACCTCGAACTGGCTGCCCAGACGATAGCCGAGGTGGGTGCGCGGCTGGGAGCGGGGCTGGCAAGGTAAGGACTAAACCGATCAGGGGCTTGCGCGACGAAAAGCGAACCTGATGAAACAGGATTGTGCATGCCTTTTGTGGAAACCGACGCGGGCGTGAACCTGCACTACGAGGAGAGGGGAAGCGGGCGGCCGGTGGTGTTCCTGCACGGCTGGGCCATGTCCGGACGTGTCTGGCGTTTTCAACAGCAGCTCGATACCGAGTCGCGGCTCATCTTCCTGGACCAGCGCGGACACGGTCAATCCGGCACCGCTGCGGGCTATGCCCTGGAGGACTTCGCGGGGGACCTCGTCTCCTTTTTCGAAGAGCTCGACCTGAAAAATGCCATCATCGTGGGATGGTCCATGGGCGTGCAGGTGGCGCTGGAGTTCCACCGGCGCTTCCGCGATCGCGTCGCGGGGTTGGTGCTGTTGTGCGGCTCCTACGGCACGCCGCTCGACACCTGGCACGATCACACCCTGATGCGGCTGGCCTTCCCCTCGCTGCTCAAGATGGTGGAGACCGCGCCGGAGCTGTCGCGCGAGATCATCAGCCGCGTGG
>Ga0079306_1001570_pt1 | contig 14790 bp, 10 predicted proteins | sample Methanotroph_Enr_FD_79181 | JGI IMG/M metagenome (GOLD analysis project Ga0079306, IMG submission 79181) | Enriched soil microbial communities from Old Woman Creek wetland in Ohio, USA - Methanotroph_Enrichment_5 | ecosystem: Environmental > Terrestrial > Soil > Wetlands | place: USA: Ohio...
AACTCAACTTCGATTGGAAATCAACCCTGGCTTTTTCTAAAAATATTCAAAAACTTGAATCGCTTAGCAGTAAAGACGGTAAATTTACCTGGACTGAGGGTGACCAAAAACGAGGTTGGTTACAAGGACGTGGATTGGTCGGTGATCGAAACTGGACGCTCTACCTTAACCCGGGCGACCCTCTTGGAACATTCTATATGCCCGAATATGCAGGAATGTCAAGTGATGGTAAATTCCTGTTTTATACAGCTGCTGGCGGAGTTACCCGAGAAGTGGATAAAGCTGAACGTCGTGTTGTAGGACATGCTTTACCTGATTTTGAATTAGGCTGGTCCAACTATTTTAAACTCTACAGGTTTGATATAAACCTTTCCATTCGTGCAGTTGTTGGAGGAGATATACTTGATGTAACCCGCCTGATTTTTGCAAACCCTTCTACTTTACCTGTAGAAAATGCACTTAAAGAAGCCATGGATGAGTATGATCGGGGACTAAGAGATTCTCCCAAGATTAACAGCTACTATCTTGAAGATGGTTCTTATGTTAAAATTGACAACCTTTCAATTGGTTATACCTTTGATACCCAAAAACTCAACTGGCTCAAGAACCTAAGACTATATGTGTCTTCCAATAACCTGTATACTTTCACAAAGTATAAAGGGTTAGACCCGGAAATCAGTTATTCAGGGCTTGATTTTGGATTGGATCAGTACAATACTTATCCAAAAACCAGGACGTTCACTTTTGGATTGAATGTTACATTTTAAAATACTCGAACAATGAAAAATATTTTAACGATATTCATACTCGTCTTAATACTCTCCTCTTGTACTGATTTGAAAGATCAGTATTACGACCGGCTTCCGGGCGATAAATACCCTGAAAATGCCTTACAGATAGCCCTGCTTCCGGCCCCTGTTTATGATCCAATGAGAGGATTTATTGACAATGCAGGTTGGTGGTTCTGCCAAGAATTGCCTTCTGATGAAATGGTGTGTCCAACACGAAATACTGACTGGGATGATGGAGGAAAATGGCGTGCATTGCACCAACATGATTGGACAAATACTACTGAAGCAATATCTAATATGTGGGATCCCATGTATCAAGGTATTGGTCAAGCCAACAAACTAGTTGAATTACTTGAAACTTATCCTCAGGAAACACCTGTTCTTGCTTCCATTGCCCAGGTTAAAATTATGCGGGCATTTTATTATTATATTCTAATGGATAACTATGGCAATGTACCATATGTAACCTCTTTTGCAAATGCTGAGCCAAAGCCTTCAAAAACCCCAAGGGCTCAGATCTATGATAGCCTTGTTAAGGAAGTATCTGGTAGTATTAAATATTTACTTCCTTCAAATTCAAAAACCTCTGTAACAAAAGGTATGGCATTCACTTTGCTTGCCAAACTTTACCTTAATTCAGAAGTGTATTCGGGTACAGCGCAATGGGCAAAGGCAGAGGCTGCATGTGACAGCGTGATTGCACTTGGCCAATACAATCTTGAAGGTGATCCATTGGCTCCTTTTATCACTGAGAATTCGAGTTCAATTGAGAATATTTTTACAATCCCTTTCGATGAAAATACGTATAAAGGGAACAACCTGCATATGCGTACGCTTCATTATCTCAGTAATTTGACATATGATATGACAGTTGGTCCCTGGAATGGATTCTGTGTAATGGAAGAGCATTATAACTCTTATGATGATGTTGACTTGCGTAAAAAGGGCTTTTTAGTTGGCCCTCAATATACAAGCAGCGGTTTAGCTATTTTCGATCAGGTTGCCGGTGTGGATTTGGTACTTAAGCCACATATCCCAGCCCTCACAATGGGTACTAGCAATACTTCTGATGAAATTCGCAATACTGGAGCAAGAGTCATCAAATTTCAGATTAAAAAAGGAGCTACCGATAATCTGAGCAATGATTTCCCGATTTTCCGTTATGCAGATGTATTGTTGATGAAAGCCGAAACAATGGTACGCCAGGGGAAAAACGGGGATGAGTATGTAAATATGATCCGTACCCGTGCCGGCGTTTCAACCTGGACAGGGACAACATTAACCCAATTACTGGCTGAACGCGGCCGCGAAATGTTCTGGGAAGGTCATCGTCGCCAGGATCTGATCCGTTTTGGTGAGTTCAATAAACCCTGGTGGGAAAAACTTGAATCAAATCCCGACCGTAATACGTTCCCAATTCCTCAATGGGTAATTGATTCAAATCCAAACCTTGCAAAATAACCCCCAAAATAGTACCTTTGTTTAACAATAAAAAACCAAACCAAGAGAAATGAAAACAAACAAAATGAGAATTTTGCTGGCAATAAGCTTGATGCTTTTTGCAGCAATGACGGTAATTACCTCCTGTAAAAAAGACAGTTCAGATCCGGTTGTCGTGATCGAGGACGGTCTTTATATCAAAGGAGCGGGAACTGCACTCACTGATTATGACTCCAAAGGCTTATTCAAAATCACCCGCAATGAAGTTACACAAACAAACCGCGACAGCTTAGTCGAGATTTATGTGGCTGTTAAAGCCGGTGCTGATGGATTCAACGTTGTTAATGTAGTTGGTGGCGTTCCTACTGTTTATGGACCTGGAGCTGATTTTGCAGTAGTCCCTGAGGCAGACAGGAATGTGGATGAACCTAAAGTGGATTTTCAAAGAGGATCTTACGTAGTTAGTGCAACTCCTTTCACAGTTCCTGCAGATGGTTTGTACCATGTTGTTCTGGATAAGGAATTGAAGAAAATGGCAATCCTTCCTGTTACCTGGGGCGTTATAGGCGCTGCTACTCCTGGTGGATGGGGTTCAAGCACTCCACTTCCTTCTAAAGGATTTGACCTGAATACCATGACTTTTGAAATTACCGATATGGTAATGACCAAAGCTGACTTCAAATTCCGTTATTCAGATGGCTGGAAAGTTATCCTCGATCCGGAATTTGATCTGGGAGGCGGACAAAAAGGCATCAAGGTAAATACCAATTTCGGTGGCGCTGTTGACGCCCTCGTACCTGGTGGAGCCAACATTTCAAATACAGTTCCCGGTAAATACACTGCAAAGATGGTATGGACCCTCGGTGGTGCATATGCTGCAACCCTCACCAAAACTGGTGACCTTGATTTGATTGACTATACAAATACCGAGCTGGGTCTTGTAGGAAACGGGTTAATGGTTGGCGGCGTTCAACATAACTGGGATGTTACTGTAATGTTGAGTACTCCCACCATTGAAAACCTGACAACTTACATCTGGGATTATGCAGGGGTAGAAGTTACAACCCTGGGATCTTTCAAAATCAGGGAAGGACAGACATGGGATCATAAAAGCATCGGTTACAACGATGTGACTATGGCTGGTTTAGCTGCTGATAAATTTGGCACAAATGGCGATGGTAACTTCGTTCCCCTCGAAAATGGCACCTATGATATGGAACTCAAAATAGATGCCGTTACCGAAAAATACACCTTCACCGTTAATCCTGCCGGTGCAGCTCCCGAACTTTTCATGTTGGGCGATGGTTGCACAGCTGGTTGGAATAATGCTGCCGCTCTTCCAATGAATGGAACCGGTGGTGTTTATACCCTTACAACTACCCTTGGCGGTACAGGCAAATACATTAAATTCATCACTACACTGGGTCAATGGGCTCCTATGTACGGAACTGATGCTGCCGGTACCAGCACAGGCGGAAACCTGGTTTACCGCCCAACCGAAAGTGACCCGGATCCTGCAAGTATTCCTTGCCCGGATGCTGCCGGCACTTACATTGTATCAGTGAATACTACCGCTCTTACCTATACGATTACCGCAAAGAAGTAATCCTTCATTGCTAAGGCATAAAAAGAGGCTGTCGTTGCAGATAGCCTCTTTTTATACCTTTTTCAACATTAAATCTTGATGCAAGCTTTCTTTTGGTTCTTGTCCAACAGACTGGATGCGGAAGGTATCTTATTGGAGTAATTACCTTGGATTCATCCTTTTTCGATTATATCAGGAGCACTTTCCCTCCTTCCTTCTTTTCTTATAAGTAATACCCTGTATGCAACTACGTGACCTGCTATTTGATATTTGGGGTAAACTTTATCCCGATGTTTCTGAAAGGATTCTGGAGAATTTTCTCTTAACGGTTAAGGTGGACCGTTCCGTTAAAATGCTACAGGCGGATGAGGTTGACTGGTACAAGGATGCTATCGTATATTCATTGTATGTAGACCTTTTCAATACTGATTTCAAAGGATTAACCGAAAAACTTGATTACTTGCATGAGTTGGGAGTGAATTGCCTCTGGCTTCTTCCAATTCTCCATTCGCCAATGCGGGATGCCGGGTTTGATATCAGTGATTATTACAGCATACGTGAAGAATTGGTTGGAAACCATACTGCCGACCAATATAAAATATTCAGCCAGCTGCTCACTGAAGCACATAACCGTGGTATCCGTGTAGTCTTCGATATCGCCATGAACCATACTTCCGATCAGCATCACTGGTTCCTCGAAGCTCGCAAATCGACAGATAATCCTTATCGCAATTATTATATTTGGAGTAATGATATAACGCGTTACAATAAAGCCCGTATAATATTCAAGGGAATAGAAAATTCAAACTGGGAACAATGCGGCGAAGAGTACTATTTTCATCGTTTTTTTAATTTCCAGCCCGATCTGAATTATAAAAATCCCCAGGTACTGCTTTCCATGTGCCAGGCATTGCTATTCTGGCAAAAAACGGGTGTGGATGGTTTCAGGGTAGATGCTATTCCTTATATATGGAAGGAGGAAGGCACAGAATGCGAGAACCTTAAGCAAACCCACCTGATAGTGAAGTTTTTCAGGGCTATCCTGGATTATATCAATCCGGGTTCTTTATTGCTGGCGGAAGCCTGCCAACTGCCGGCGAAAGTGGTTGAATACATGGGAGATGGAGATGAATGCCATGCTGCCTATCATTTCCCGCTGATGCCCCGTATGTTTAAAGCCATCGCGCGACAAAGCGGGAAGCCTATTGAAGAAATATTAAGCAGGGAGGTTACGCCCGAACTCCCAGGAAATGGCCAATGGTTTACATTCCTGCGTTGCCACGATGAGTTGAGCCTCGAATTGGTTTATGTTACCGAAGAGGAACGTAAATTTATACACGAAAATTACTGCCATGATCCCAAATGGGATTTCAGGATGGGCGAAGGAATTTCAGCGCGTCTTTCAGAACTCATGCTTCGCGATCCTCGTAAAATCCACCTGGCATATTCTCTTATCCTGACTCTTCCAGGCACTCCTGTTATATACTATGGTGATGAGTTCGGAAAACTGAATGATGAAGCATATTATAATGAGATGATCGGGCTTACCGGGAAGGACGATACCCGTTTCCTGGTTCGTGGAAAGGTCGATTGGAAACAATTGGAAAAGGAACTTGCAGATCCTGCCAGTTTTAGCAGTCAAATAAACAGTAAACTTAAACGGATGCTGAAAACCAGGCGGCAATACAAGGCCTTTGGCCGCGGAACCCTTGTTTTTAGCAACCTTTCTGATAATTCAGCCGGTACCGTACTGGCGTATGAACGTGCTTTTGGAAATGAAAAAATGTTGATAGTTCATAACATGACTGATAGGCCTGTTGAAATTCAACTTCCGGTTCACCTCACTTCCGGGAAAGAATTATTGCAACAATCCTGGTCCTCAAGGATGACTATTGAAGCGTATGGCTTCCGTTGGATTCTATCATGAATCCATTCTGACCTTCAAAGAAATGTTGGGACATATTAATTCAAAATGCAAATAGCAAAGTACAAAATGCAAAATGTAAAATAGCAATATGTAAATAGCAAAGCGCAAACGTTAAAATACAAATAACAAATAATCAGCACACATATATGGGGCGTTTTTCTGACGACTTATCAGATCGGTTCATGGTTTTAGTGGTCAATATCATTAAGCTTGAAAAACAACTCTGTAAAACATATTCGGGTCGCCACATTTATGGTCAACTTTTTCGTGCAGGAACATCATCGGGCGCTAATTATGAAGAAGCAAGAGCTGGTGAAAGCAGAGCAGATTTTATTCACAAAATGCAGATTGTATTAAAGGAACTCCGAGAATCGCATTTTTGGATAAATCTCATCCAAGCAGCTAAATTAATTACATCCGATGATGAAGTGTTAATATTTCTGATTAAAGAGTCAAAGGAATTATCAAATATTACCGCAAAATCAATTTTAACGGCAAAATCAAAAATAGCGAAAACTTCAAATTAAGCATGGTTGTAATTTGCACTTTGCATTTTTCATTTTTCACTTTGCATTCTTTTGGATGTTTCCTCAATCACCTGGATTTTTTCCAAGCTGTATTTTTATCAAAGCATACAAATTGAACACTCTTATGTCACAATATAATTTCGACGCCGTAATATTTGATCTCGACGGCGTAATCACCCAAACCGCTCTTGTTCATAGCCAGGCATGGAAGAAGATGTTCGACGACTATCTTCTTGAAAGAGAGAGAATGCATGCTGAGCCTTTTAGTGAATTTACACAGAAGGATGATTACCTTCCCTATGTGGATGGGAAACCCCGCTATGAAGGAGTCCGCTCATTCCTTGAATCCAGGGGGATAGGAATTCCCTACGGTTCCCCGGAAGACAGTGTGGAACAGGAAACAATATGTGGTCTTGGTAACCGAAAAAACAGTGCATTTAATGAAGTGCTTGATCGCGAAGGGGTAAAGGTTTATCCTTCAACTATTCGGCTGATGCATGAATTAAAGGATAACGGCATTCGGATCGGCGTGGCCTCTTCAAGTAAAAACTGTTTTGCGGTTTTGAAGGCGGCCAACTTGCTCGATTTGATCGAAACCAGGGTCGACGGTGAAGTTTCAGTTGAAATGGGCTTGAAAGGAAAACCGGAACCGGATATTTTTCTTACAGCATGCAAAAACCTGGGATGTGACCCCACCCGATCAGTAGTTGTGGAAGATGCTGTTTCAGGAGTAGCGGCAGGCAGGCAAGGGAATTTCGGGCTGGTATTGGGCATTGCCAGGGAAGAAAATGAAAATGAACTCTATGAAAATGGAGCAGATATCGTTGTTTCTGACCTAGATGAAATTACAATGGATGACCTGAATGTTTGGTTTGATGATGAGGATGGGGAAGAAGGCTGGGATATCTATTACGATGAATATGACCCTGCCCGCGAAAGAACCCGGGAAGCTTTGCTTACAGTTGGAAATGGATATTTTGGCACCAGGGGTGCAATGGAAGAATCAAAGGCAGGCCAGGCCAATTACCCGGGCACTTATATCGCAGGTCTGTATAATCGACTTTCGACTCCAATTGCCGGAAAGGATATCGAGAATGAGGATTTTGTCAATTGCCCCAATTGGTTGCCTGTAACTTTCAGAATCAATGAGGGGGACTGGTTTGATATCAATAAGACTGAAATTATTTCCATTGAGCGCTCTCTATCATTAGGACGGGGATTGCTTTCCAGGCAAATGACTGTCCGCGATTCCGAAGGCAGGGAAACAGGTATTGTTTCAGAACGTTTTGCCTCCATGCATCAACCTCATATGGGTGGAATCAGGTATTCCATAACCCCGCTTAATTATTCCGCCAGGATTACGATCAAAGCCGGGCTTGACGGGGCCATAATCAATGATGGCGTGGACAGGTACAAAGCCCTGAACCAACAACACCTGAAACCTGTATCAGAGGGTGCAGATGGTAACCGGCATTTTCTTGTTGTTGAAACTACCCAGTCAGGGATCGCGATTGCAGAGGTTGCTCAGTATGAATTTCTTGCAGATGATGTACCAATGCATCTTACGATGGAATCTGTTACGTCTCCTGCTACGGTGATGGGCCAGGTTAGCTTTGATGCTGTCGGCGGAGTTGAATATTCCATGGAGAAGCGGGTAGCCATCTTCACTTCCAGGCCCGATGATGTAAAGGATCCCCTGGCAGCTGCTAAGGATTTGCTTGATAAAACTGATGATTTTGATTTGTCCTTGTTTGAAAGCATAGATGCCTGGAATGATATCTGGGAAGAAATCGATATTCTTATCGAAGATGATCCGGAAGCTCAGAAACTGATGCGGCTGCATTTGTATCACCTGATAGTCTCCATGTCGCCTCATAACCGTGAAATTGATGCGAGTATCACTGCCCGTGGATTGCATGGGGAAGCCTATCGCGGGCATATATTCTGGGATGAACTCTTCATCCTGCCATTTTATAATTTGCAATTACCGGGAACTGCCCGGGCTATGCTGATGTATCGCTACAATCGCCTTGGGAAAGCCAGGGAATATGCCCGGGAGTACGGTTATAAGGGAGCCATGTTCCCCTGGCAGAGCGGTTCGGATGGCAGGGAAGAAACTCAGACCATACACCTGAATCCCCTATCCGGCAATTGGGATCCAGACCACAGCTCGTTGCAGCGTCATGTCTCCCTTGCTATAGCCTATGATACCTGGCAATACTATAATACCACTTCCGACCTTGAGTTCCTTCAGAAATACGGGGCTGAAATGTTCCTGGATATCTGCCGTTTCTGGGCCAGCAAGGCAAAGTTGAATGAGAAAACAGGCCGTTATACAATTGATAAGGTCATGGGACCGGATGAATTTCATGAGCATTATCCCTGCGCTGCCGAAGGAGGCTTGAAAGATAATGCCTATATCAATATCATGGTGGCCTGGTCGTTTGAAAAAGCGCTGAAAATCATTGATATTATAGGGGATGTGGAAGCCTCAAAAGTCATGGCGATGCTTTCCCTCACTGCGAGCGAAATCGGTCATTGGGCGGAAATAGCGGCCAAACTTAATTTATGCATCAATAGCGATGGTATCATTGCTCAATACGACGGCTACTTCGAGCTGAAGGAACTCGATTGGGAACTCTATAAAAAGAAATACTCCAATATTTACAGGATGGACAGAATCCTGAAATCAGAGAACCTGGCACCAGATGAGTTTAAGGTGGCCAAGCAGGCAGATATGCTGATGACTTTCTATAACCTTGACAAGGAAGAAGTTGACGCTATCATTCAAAAAATGGGGTATTCGTTACCGGGTGATTACCTGCAGCGTAACCTGGAATATTACCTGAAACGCACCTCTCATGGCTCTACCCTGAGCAGGGTTGTTCATTCCAAACTGGCATTGCTTGCCGGGAACCCTGATCTGAGCTGGCAGCTTTATTCCGAGGCCCTTGCTTCTGATTTCAACGATATCCAGGGAGGTACCACCGGCGAAGGAATCCATGCAGGGGTCATGGCAGGTACGGTACTCATAGCGCTTACTACCTATGCCGGGATCAATTACTACGGGGATATACTTAAAATACATCCCCGGCTTCCTGAAAAATGGAAAATCATGGAATTTGGGTTGAATTTCAAAGGGGTGCATTATTGGTTCCAGGTAAGTAACAAAACAGTAAAAGTTCTGGCAGATAAAAAGACTGTAGTTGAGATTTTCGGCAAGATGGTCTCACTTGAAGCAGATGCGGAGAAGGATATAAGCTAACTGGAATAATTAATAACATCAATAAATACACGTATGTTAGGAGACGTTTTATTAATCACTGAGAAACATCAGAAAGCAGGGGAAATTATTATTGAGAGGATCCTGGCTAATCGCAAGCCAAAAATGATTATTGGTATTTCCGGAGAATCCGGATCCGGGAAATCTGAATTGGCGCACGTAATAGCCAAAGGCCTCAGGAAGAATGGAATCTTTGCCAAACCGCTGCATATTGATAATTATTACCGGATACTTCCATTGCTGCGAACTGAATGGCGAAAGGAGCAAGGAATAGAAAATGTGGTTGGTTTCGGGGAATATGATTGGGATACCATCAACAGGAATATCCTGGAATTCCTAGAAGGGAAAGTTTCTACCGGCCCCTGCGTGGATCTTGTAACAGAACAGGTTGACCAGCTTACGACTGATTATTCTACTGTGGATATGATTGTGGTGGATGGGTTATATGCAATAAAAACCCAAGGTGTTGATTTGCGCATTTTCATTGAGCTCACTTACCATGAAACGAAGAAAGCACAGCTTGTCCGGGGGAAGGAGCCTCAAAATGAATACCGCATGGCCGTTCTTGAACAGGAACACAAAATGGTGCAATCACTCAAACCTATGGCGGATATATTGATAACCATGGACTATGAAGTAGAGGAAGTGAAAAAGTAATTAGAATTCACTTTATTTTACTTTGGACCTCAATTTGACTATTATGCCTCTTATTTGCTTTAGTGTCTTATTATCAAATCTTGAATCTACTCCGAAAAGCATATTTTGCCACGAAGACACGAAGTCTCAAAGATTTCACCAAGAATATATTTCTGCAAGTCAACACTGTGTAACTTGGTGTATTAGTGCCTTTGTCCAAGGGACTCATTCTAAGTGGTATTTTTTCTATTTTGACTTTTCGCCGTGGACTCAATATTGATAGCCACAAAGCCACAAAACCACAAAGGATCCAAAGATTACCTGGCAAAACGTTTGATTCCTCCTTTAATTCTAGGGACATTAAAGTTTATCAGGAATCCAAGTCTTTTGCCAGTTAACATTAAATGACTTAATATTTGTGCTTCCCAAACCGGGTTAACCGTTTCAAGAGCTTTTAACTCACATATAATGCAGTCTTCTACCAAAACATCAAGTCTCAATCCTTCTTTAAATGTTAGATTATCATAAACAATTGGAATATCAACTTGTCTATGATAAATAAGCCCATGTTTTGTCAATTCATGACAAAAACATAATTCATACACCTTTTCCAGCAATCCGGGGCCTATTTTGGAGTGTACTTTGTATGCAGCATCAACCACTAGTTTAGCTATCCTTTCAGTTGATTCAGGTATCGGAACATAAGTTTCTTTTTGCATTTTAAAATAATTATAAAAAGTCCATAATAGGATAAATCGCTTAGAATACAAATATTGATATTAATGTAATTAGCATAACATTTTCTTTGTGATTACTTTGAGTCTTAGAGTCTTTGTGGCTTAACTATTGTCAATAATGATGATAGCCAGCAACATACACAAAATGCATCTTCCAAAAAACAAGGTCACATCAAACTGCAAATAGGATTTTATTAATTTTTTAATAAATAACAGTATATCAAATAATTGATAGAAAAATTAAAATTTACTTAAAATATTGTACATTTCCTTGGAAGACTTTTCGGGATCACATTTTGATCTCGTCTTCTGTTTTATTAAAGAAATGATACTCCAGGAGGTGATATGAATTAACCGGCATCAGCCTGATCCACTTCTTGTATTTAAAATACCATTTCCACTGGAGGGAACGGAAGAGTCCGCCTCGGATCAGGAAAGCATGAGCATAAGGATGAACCCCGATTTTGAGAAAGTCTTCATTCTGGTCCTGCAACAGGTAACGTATATTGTTTTCTATCTCGTCAGTAAGCAGGATACTCGGTTTAATTTCCCCGGTGCCTTCGCAGGTAGGGCACTTTTCAAGTATCTGGACATTCGTTTCAGGGCGCACCCGCTGGCGTGTAATCTGCACCAGGCCGAATTTGCTGGGGGGAAGGATACTGTGTTTGGAGTGATCCTTATCCATTTCATCTTTCAGCTTTGAGAAAAGCTTCCGACGATTGGAGCCTTCGTGCATGTCAATGAAGTCCACCACGATGATCCCGCCCATATCGCGAAGGCGAAGTTGCCTGGCTACTTCAATGGCAGCTTCCACATTCACTGAAAGTGCATTTTCTTCCTGGCTGCTGTCGCTGTTTACTTTGTGACCGCTGTTTACATCTATTACATGAAGGGCTTCAGTATGCTCGATAATCAGGTAAACACCGCTCTTGATGGTGACAATCTTGCCAAAGGAATTTTTAATCTGCTTGTCAATCCCGAAATGCTCGTAAATAGGGATCTTTCCTTTGTACTGCTTAACAATGTCCAGTTTATCAGGAGCATTGGTCCGGATGTAATTTTTTACTTCTTCGCAAACCACAGGGTCATCCACATGGATATTGTTGAATGACTCGTTGAGCATATCGCGGAGAATCGCGGAAGTCCGGTCAAGTTCGCTGACAATCTTTTGGGGGGGCTTTGCAGTGGGCAGCTTTTGAGCAACTGATTCCCATTTCTGGATCAGGTTGTTAAGGTCAGCATCCAGGTCGGCTACCTTCTTATTCTCGGCAACCGTACGGATAATTACCCCGTAATTCTTAGGCCGGATACTCATGATGAGTCTTTTGAGCCTGTTACGTTCTTCGCTGCTTTTTATTTTCTGCGATATGGAAACACGGTTCGAGAAAGGTACCAGTACCAGGTATCGGCCGGCAAAGGAAATTTCGGATGAGATCCGGGGTCCTTTTGTTGAGATCGGCTCTTTTGCAATCTGCACCAGCACCAATTGATTTGAAGTGAGGACCTGGGTGATTTTCCCGGTCTTTTCAATATCAGGTTCTGAATGGAATTCAGGCATCGCCAGCTGGGCATCTTTGCCGGAAAGAGCGAGTTTGGTGTACTTTAACTGAGAGTTGACCTGCGGGCCTAAGTCGAGGTAATGGAGGAAAGCATCCTTTTCATACCCCACGTCGACAAAAGCGGCATTAAGCCCAGGCATGATTTTCTTCACCCGGCCAAGATACACATCACCTACCGCAAAGCTGCTGTTGGTTTTTTCCTTATTAAGTTCAACCAGCACCTTTTCTTCAAGCAGGGCAATGTTGACTTCCGAAGAGCTTGCGTTTATAATTAATTCCTTGTTCACAACAGCATATAATTGCAAATGCAGATAATACGACGAATACCCCAAAAACGGACTACCGCAAAATTAAATGTAAAGGTACTCGAAAAAAATTTCATCACATGAAATAACACTAATTCCATGTGATGAAATCGCCAAAAGGAATAAGAAAATTATTTCTTCTTGTGTCTGTTCTTGCGTAAACGTTTTTTGCGTTTATGCGTGGCCATTTTATGTCTTTTTCTTTTCTTACCGCTGGGCATGATCTGAATGTTTTATTAAATTATTGGGACTATTTCACCTTGTGTTTCACTTCTCCTACAAAAACCTTGGCAGGTTTGAAAGAAGGAATATTGTGTGCAGGAATGATAATGGTTGTGTTCTTGCTGATATTCCTACCGGTTTTCTCAGCCCTTTTCTTTACTACAAAACTACCAAAACCCCTTAGGTACACGTTTTCACCATTGGCCATTGCACTCTTAATGGCATCCATAAAGGCTTCCACAGTCTGCTGTACAGCAACTTTTTCAATGTTTGTCTTACTGGCAATCTCAGTAACGATTTCTGCTTTCGTCATCTTTGTATCTGTTTAATGAATTGATACTAAATTTCTTAAATGGGCTGCAAATATAGGAGTTTTTTTTAACTCCAAATATCATAGGCGCTTTTTTTACAGCAATTTGCTAATGAATTATGATTTTTTTTTGGAAACTCAGAAAAAACAGGTTTTTCGTTTTTGAGATTAAAAAAATGTTATACCTTTGCCCTCCCTACCAAAACGGTGTCGTAGCTCAGTTGGTAGAGCAACGGACTGAAAATCCGTGTGTCACTGGTTCAATTCCAGTCGACACCACCAGTAAGGCAAAAGGATTTGAAACATCAGTTTCAAATCCTTTTTTCTTTTCATATTTCTTGGTGCGCCTGTAATTTTAGTTTAACATTCTCTGGTTAAGTTTTATCTGTTTCGTGATATCAAGATTTAAGACAATCCTTACCCTGTCATTGAATGAACCATTTACAGATTGAATATTCCCCGAAACGATCAAAGGCAGGTATATCTCAAAAACATTCCAAAAACCGGCTTTCAGGCCTGCCTCGAAAAAGAAGGGTGAGTTATGGCCCGTGCTTAAGCCATGATCGTTCAGAAGAATATTCACAAAAGATTTAACCGGGATCCGGCCGGCCTTTCCTGGCAAACCACTTGATAATGTAACCGATATCAATCGCTTGCTATAACCAAGGCTTTCATTAACAGGTGATACAAGTCCTCCTTCCGAAAACATTACCTGCCGCGAAAGGAATGTTTCAGGAAACTGAGTAAAGCGATCCGGGTAAGTGCCTTCATAAAGATATTGCTCGAGTCCGCTCCTGCCACCTGCTGCAATTGCATAAAAAGGGATACCTGAAGTGTTCAGCAGCATTGTTCCGGCGAATAACCTGATATCCAACCCATTATTCTTTCCCCTATAGCTTTGCCTGTAATTGAATTCAATCGATGTTTTCTGATATGAACGTTGCGCTTCTAAAGTAAACCAAAGGCTGAATGGATTTATCATCCGGGGCCTTTCCAAGAAGTAACCAAAATGCAGGTAATGGCTCATTCTTGCTTTAATCGGGAGCTTGACCTGGAAAAAATCGGTTGCAGCAATATAATATCCTGATGCACTATGCAATAAAGGATTGTTCAACCTTTTTGGCCTGAAAAACAATTCGACTCCAGCTTTTACCTTTTGATAGTTTTGGTTGCCGGGTGCACCGAATTGCGTTCCTTCCAGCCTGAACTTTGCCTGCCTGATAAGGATATTGTAAGGAATAATGCTGTAAGTTACCCGGCCGAAACCTGCAACTCCCGGTTCCTTGAAAGTATAGAAGGGCATAATAAAATACTCAAAAGGTTTTGGAATAAGAAAGCCGTTATGGATTGCCAGCCCGGCCATATAACCATCTTCCCCGGTCCAGTTCACTACAGGGATATACATTAATGATCGTTTATCGGGTTCCTCGATAGTAAAGTAAAATTGTGTTCGGACAGGATCTGCCTT
>Ga0079306_1001571_pt1 | contig 14787 bp, 8 predicted proteins | sample Methanotroph_Enr_FD_79181 | JGI IMG/M metagenome (GOLD analysis project Ga0079306, IMG submission 79181) | Enriched soil microbial communities from Old Woman Creek wetland in Ohio, USA - Methanotroph_Enrichment_5 | ecosystem: Environmental > Terrestrial > Soil > Wetlands | place: USA: Ohio...
ATGATACTGCTGGAATGGAGTGAAATGATTGAGTGCAGCTGGTAGCGCAATGCAATGAAGCGATAAGCAATCGAAAGAATGTAACGGAATGAAGCGGTATTGTGGATGCATAAGCCCGACCGAACGCAGGAAGAGAGCGTGTGAAGATGAGGAACGAGCAGACTAAAAAATAAGGCTGTCCCGCCTTTTGCGGGACTGCCTTATTTTTTTTGGGGATGCGAAGTGTCTGTGTAACGGAGGAAGGAACGACCGACTGGAACAGCCGAACGGAACAAAGGGAACGACCAAAGTGAGACCGCTTTATTGCCTGCTGTTTATGTGTTTTTCAATTTCTCTTTCAGTGAATGGTAAATATTCTTTATCTGTATAATTTTGAAAAAGTACCACCATTCATTTTATGTGTCCGATATCGATCATACAAATAGGCTGGCATATAGCCGCTGTTATTCCCTTTTTCCCAACGAACGGCAAACACATCTTCTCTTCCTGTAAAAACAGATTTTAATAGTGGGGTTCTATTTAAGGGTATTGCAGATGACATTCATTCAATTATTGTTCAATAATACTATTTATTTTTTCCAACATCAAAGAAAATCTGTATTCTCTAACTAACGGGTGGATGTGCATTGCTAAAATTTCATCGGTTTGCGGATGATTTTTGATATCCATCAACTCTTGTTTTTATATAGGATCTCACATCTTGATCTGCTGCCAATATTTCTTCCGCAATTGTAGTTCTGTTATCCAATAGATATATAATATCCTCGAAATCGTGACTGCCATAGAAATCATTTCCTCCTCTATCTTTGAAAGCTTCTAATTTAGTTGCCAAAAAATAGGGTGCCGGCAAGATATTTATACTTATTCCTTCTGGTAATTCTATTTGCTGCAAATATTTAAATCCTGGCTTATACCATTTGTTTGAAATACCAATGCTACTATCTTCTGCCGGCATTATATCAATAGCTATTTTCTCAAACTTATAAGAACAAATCGATTGTCCCTGTGGATCCGGATAAAAATTGAGTTCTGCTAATCGTTCCTGCATTTTAGCCCATTCCGCATAGTTTGCTAAATCAATGGTCATATCAATATCTTTTGTGGGTCTTATTTCTTCGGCTGCGGGATCGTCAGTATATAAGCTGATTACTGCTCCACCTATGAATATCATCTTTTCTCTCAATTCCTTGAGTCCTTCGGCTACTTGAGCGACCAGTGCCAGGTTTATTGTTTTATTATGCATTCAGGATCCTTTTTTCCAGTTCTTTTTTTGCTAATTCCTTTTCTCTCACTTTTCCCACTCTTAAAGCATCTACTAATGCCAGTAATTCATATAAATCAGGGTCTTTTAAAGAGGCCTCAACGGCGGTATTGTACATTGGTTCTATTGCTTGCCCCCGTTCTGTACCTTTGGCATAAGGCCAAACATATTTCTCGCCTGATTGGATTATCTTGTTTAAAGGTTCCGCTGAATGTGCGGTTAAGACCCCTCTTACCAATGCTCCGGGTTGCTGTGGAAAGACATAGCTTAATCCGTGTAAAACAAATTCATTGAATGCTATGCGGTTTACTTTTTTCCTTGCATTATCTATTAAGCCGGCATACTTAGAGCGATTCAGGGATTGTGTTACTTCTGATTGACTCATCCCTAATTCTTGTGCCAGAGTGTGGTGAAACCAGTTTTCTTTACCCATTGCGATAATCTTTAATAAAATTACTACGTCCTGGGGTTTCAGGTTGTTCTTTACTTGTGCCATATCTTTACGTATTGCAAATTGCGATATGCAACATTAGTTAATAATTCGATGTAAAACAATATTTTATGATTTTATATCGCATATTGCGATATGCGATTTAGTATTAAAAATCATCGGGATGTTATTATCAATCTTTGGTACAAATATTTTGAATATCTTTTTAGTTTTAAAGAATTCGATTAGTTCCTTTATTTTAAATGATTTTGTCCAATGATACTTTTTAGTAATGTGCAAATGTGAAAGGATATACACCCAATTCCGGGAAGTTTGCAACAACCGATTATAAGTTTAGTTATTAGACTTAAAGTTGTTATCAGTAAACCACTTTTATTACACTTTTACAATTGAATGGAAATAATTTCTTTGATTTTTGTGGTGAAGGAGGGAGAGAGTTTTACTGATTAGTCTGAAATTTATTAAGGTTTGTATTTTGGTCAGACTGAATGCTATTTTTATTTAATTGAGTTTTCTTTTTGTAAAGCATTTCATTTTTCAATGGCGGTCGAGGGATTGGGTGTATTGTCTTTAGTTACTCATTTGAAAAGGCACGGAATACTTGGTCAGCCTGCCTGTCGGCAGAAAGGTCTCTACCCTCGTGTCATTTTGTGCGGGAGCGGGATTTGTAAACCAAAAACAATTAAACCCACAATCAGAAATTCCAAGTATAAAATCAAGGGCAGTGTGAGCCAGGCCATGCAAAGATTGGGGCTATCTGCTGAAAAACCAAAATAGATACCGATAAAAAGGCGGCAACGCCGAAGAATTCCATAATTTTGTAGTGCATCAAGCAACCAGCTTCTTGATAACCTACTATGAACAATACATTTTCTGCCAGCAGCCAAATCGGAATCGTATCCACTTTTGCCGAATTGGTACATACGGATTTCGTGGGAGAAATGAATGCCCTATGCTGGTACCGAAATTTGGAAGGCGATTTTGCAGCGATCGTAGACAAACTGCAACTCAAAGAAAACATGACGGAAGTGGATCCTAAAGAGCTATTGGCACTCCAACTATCAGAAAAGGGGAATATAGCAAGGGAAATTATCTTAAATGATATGCGATTATTGGCCGATTTCGGAGCATCCCCCTCCCTTAATTTATTGAAGTGTTATGACCGGGATGATGAATTTGATTTCATCTCCACTGATGTGTATTCGTATCATGTGGATCGTTCGCCCATTGCAACGGATACTTTTTTATGTACCTATCACGGAGCGGCAACTGATATTATTGCTAATGCGCAGGCGGAGCAAAAAGTGCTGGTTCCTGAAATTCGAAAAAAACTCCAAGAGCTGCATAATGGCCCATCGGAGGAATTTCAAAACTTTTTGGAGGAAAATTATTTTGATCTGCATTATCAGGCGAAACCCCATGCAGTGCCTGTCAATTTAGGATCAGGACATCTTTGGCGCCTGGCGGTGGATCATCCAAAACAACAGGTGCTCCCTTGTATTCACAGAGCACCAATAGAAAAGGATGGGGAATATCGTTTGTTGTTGATTTGCTAAAAAAAAACAGGGGCATGCCAGCTGCTTTGACCGAAGGTGTTCCCATCGACTGAGAATCGGAGCCAGGTAAAGAAAGACTTTGAAAGGTAGAGGGCTTCGACTGGCACGGCCACTATATAGGTATGAATTAAGACAAGCTCCGACTGAAGCAGCCGACCGGTAGAAATCCGCGCGGCCAGTCTAGTTGTTTACAGCGCTTTAAATGGGGACGGGCAGGGTGGCGGTTTGTTACTATGCATGAAAAGCCAGTTTTCCTTACTGACTATAGTTTATTATAATTGTGCGCACTAATGAGACGCTCGCACTAACTGAGAATTCATTCTAATAAGTTTAGTTATAACCCATTCTTTTCTTTTTTTTCCGGTCTTGACAAATTCTTCTTCTTCGGTGAAGTTGTATATGTCAACTAATTTATAATCAAATGTGCATGAATATATTTGGCCAATCAATTTACAATCAGTTTTAGAACTTCCATTATCATCAGTACAAGATTTATATATTTCGTTAAGAGCAGTTTGATTTCCTAATTCTACTTTTTCATTTATGTTAATTTGATGCTCTTTTTTTGTTGATAAAGCAATTAAATCAATGATAGGTTCGCCATCTGCATCGAAATATCTTATTAATTTCATCTGTTGAATTTTTCTTGTTTGTAATTTGTTAGATTGTCCTTGCACATTAGTTAAAATTCCAATAAACAGAATTAAAAGAGCTATTTTTTTCATATTTATATTATATTTTTTATTACTATTATTAGATTTCATAATGATTTTTACACAATTATGTACAACGTCCCTGCCGATGGTACGGCTGGTTTTGCCTAATATTTCAAGTACAAAATCATAATTAATTTAAGCCGGGTATTTTTGGCGCAAATCAATTTAAGCCATCCGTATCAAGCGCTGTTGGCAGACGTTGCATCATATTAAAATTGAGTTTAATTTTTGAATACATTGTTTACTCTATTTATTAAACGAATAGCACTCTTAATAATTTCTACCCCACGGATGCTTGACCAAATAATTATCACATTCCGAGCATCCACGGCCTATTTGCCAGGTCAATGAAAGTTCATGTACACCCTGTGTATTTCCCAGTTTTGAAGTGTTGATATCATAAGAATAGCCCAACACAAAACGATTTAACTGAATGGAGCCGAAAAGATTAACAGAGGTTAATAAGTGGCTATTGTTGCTTTTTCCTTCCGGATTAGTCGCAGCAAGGACTCCAAGAATAAAAGGCTTGAATTCTAAGGCGGTTCCGAAATCCAATCGGTTATATTGGGCTTGTCTCATATAATTTGCCGTAAGCAATACATTCGTTTGATCGGGAAAAAAAGACAAATGGGTATCATCCAAACTCAAGGAATAGCCACCATGAAGACTTAAAAATAGTTCCAATGGAACTTTTGCATAATCCGTAAAGGCAATATTGGGTTTGTTCAGATGTTTTAAGGAAGCGCCAAACCATGCTTGATCACTATACAGCAAAAAACCCGAAGAAATATCAAAAAAACCAATTTGATCATTAAAGTTCGAAACGCCCGGATCGACACTTCCGCCATTGATTGTACCGTCACTGCTATTGATTTGATCTTCCAATAAAAGACTACTGAAATTAAAGTTTTTGTGGCCATAACCCGCTTCTATACCTAATCGAAATCTCCAATCGTTGTTTAGGTTAACATTATACGAATACACGCCATTGACTTGTATATAATTATAATTGGTGAAAACTTCCCGTTGATTTAAAATGGTCAAACCTAAACCCATTTCCCTTTTAGGGCCAACAGGCCCATTAATGAAAGCATATTCGGTATCTATTCTTCTGTTTTCATTGGGCCATTGGGATCGGTGTATAAGGCCTGTATATCCCGTTACCAACGTTCCTGTAAATGCAGGATTCAATGATTCGGGGACCAAAAAATATTGGGTAAAAACAGGGTCTTGTGCCTTAACTTCTGCAATAGATACGGAAGTTAACAGTATATATAAAACAAATTTTAATTTCATTCTCTTTGGGGGCTTATTTTATTAATACAAAAGGGTGATTTTCATTGACAATAGTTCCATAAAAAGTTTCTCCGCTCACCTTACAGTAATAATTCCCGTTTTCCGCATTCGAGCCTTTTATTTTACCATCCCATCCTCGTAAAATGGCTCCTGTCTCTGAATAAATCAGGGAACCCCAGGTGTCGTAAACAGCCAGTTGAACGTTTTTCAACCCTTTGGTCACGGGTCTGAAAGTATCATTGAGCGTATCATTGTTCGGGGTGAAAGCATTGGGAACAACTAATACATAGCCTTTGCCAACAATAAAGGTGATTTTTTGCACATAGATACATCCGAAAGGATAAGTAACGGTTTGTGTCACCACATACTCTTTTGGATTGATGAAGCTATGTACCGGGTTAAGATCTGTAGCAACGCTGCCATCACCAAAATCCCAAGCCACGCTGACATAATCACCTGTTGCCGTATTGGTAAACTGTATGGGGTCATTGACGGAATAAGTGCCATAGGTCGAATACGCATAAGAGCTGGCAGTATAGGAAGGCGTTCCCAGTGTGGGTACATCTACATTGAAGGAGTAATTGGATGGACATCCAATGGCATCGGTAACGTATAAAATCACGGCGCCGTTTTGGTTGGTATTCATCATTTCATTGTTCAATCCGCTCACCGTGCCGCTGGACCAGACCAATTGGTAGGGCGGAACCCCGCCGGAAACTTGGGCCACAAAGGTTTGTTTGACGGTTTTGGTTTCACAGTCAAAAACCGTTTTGGTGACCACTCCAGTCACGATGGGTGGTGGTCGGTTGATACTATATTGTGCTTGTTTGGAGCAGCCGTTGGCATCTTTTACGGTAACCAGATAATTTCCTGCGGGAATATTGACCAAATCCTCGGTGGTAGCGCCGTTGGACCAGGCATAAGTAAAGGGCGCTGAGCCACCTGAAACCAAAAGATTTATCGCGCCGCTATTGGTATTATCACAGTCAAAAGCGTGGGTAACATTGGCTGAAAGCACCAACAATTGGGGTTCCAGGATGATAAAAGTTCTTTTTATGGTGCAGGGTTTTGAGTCAACAATAGTGACCGTGTAAGAACCTGGACCCAAATTATTCCTGGTAGTTCCCGTGACGGCTCCATCATTCCAAGTCAAGGTAACAGGAGCAATACCTCCGACAAAATTTAAGGTAATACTGCCGTCATTGGCTCCAAAGCAGCTGATGTTTTTCACCACGGGATTAATGGTAAAAATAGGAGCTTCAGGTATGTTGACATTCTTTGTTTGTACGCAATTATTTTTATCGGTAACCGTAACCAGATAATCCCCGGCCGAAAGATTGTCTTGTAAAGTCCCGCTTCCCAAATTGCTCCACTGGATGGCATAGGGAGCAACACCTCCTGAAATTGTGATGCTGATGGACGCATCATTGGCACCATAACAAATGAGGGGGGTAGTGGTTGCCGTGATGTCAATTGCTGTAGGCTGGGTCAAGGTGACACTCAGTGTTTTGGTACAACCCAAATTATCGGTAACCACTAGGTTATAGGTTCCAGCAAATACAGCGGTAAGATTTTGATTCGAACTTATGAAACTATTTGGGCCAGACCAAGTATAAGTATAGGGTAAAGTGCCTCCAACCACATTGACCGTTATAACTCCTGTTGCATCTCCAAAACATAATATGTTGGTTTTATTGAGCAAATTCACGGCCAAAATAGGCGGCTCGGTTATGGTGAATGTTGCGGTTTTTGGTCCACAATTGTTGGCGTCCGAAACAGTAACTACATATATTCCTGGACTTAAATTGGATAAATCCGCGGTGGTGGCGTAAGGTAATCCGTCTTTCGCCCAAGCGAAAGTATAATTTAAAGTTCCGCCAGAAATCGTGATGTCAATTGCACCATTGGCCTCATTGAAGCAAGTAATGTCTTTTTCTAAAACCGTTGTAATGACAATGTCGTCAGGTTCTGTGATAAGATATGTTTCATTAATTGGACAACCTCCGGCATCCGTAATGGAAAGGTTATAATTTCCGGGTGCCAAATTAGAAAGGCTCGATGCAGCAGCAGTAAATCCGTTGGTGCCTGTCCAAGAAATCAGATAAGGAGCACCTGAACTGAATGGAATTCCTCCCGTTATATTGGTTTGAATAACACCGTTGTTGGCACCAAAACAAGTACTGTTGGTTGAAGTTACATTTGGAGAAATGGCTGGATTTACAGTGACTATTGCCGTGAAATTATTCCCAACACAAACTCCGGATAGTGGTGTAATGGTGTACGTTACCGTTGCAGGGCTTGTAGTTGTATTGACTAATGTTTGGCTAATATTAGTTTGCTGTATAGTTTGCGCCGAAGTTCCTGTTATGGAAGCAGCCGGAGAGATATTTGGATTCGACCAAGTATAGGTAGTGCCGCCAGGTACAATGTCTCCGCTTAAATTGTCGGGAGTAATTGTAAAAGAATTTCCACTACAGATTATTGTGCTTCCATTAGAAATAACAGGGTTTGGATTGATAGCCACCGCTGCAATGTTTGAGGTTAAACTGGAACAGCCGCCTGTTGGCAAGGTGATAATGCAATAATAATATACAGTTCCGGCAATTGAATTTGGAGGACTATACGCAGCATTTGTTGCTCCGGATATAGCGGTACTCCCTATGCTTGTATTAGCACTGTTGGAATACCATTGATAAACGGGTATTCCTACCCCATTACTGTAGCTGACGCTTAAAAGTGTCGGTGTTTGTCCGATGCAAATGGTACTCGAAGACGGTTGTGAAGTAAATGTTGGTGCCAAATTGACGATTACAGCTGCCGTATTACTGCTAGCATTACAACCCACGCCTGATTGGGTAATCACACTATAATAATAGGTCGTTCCAACTGAAGCTGTCGTTGGTGTAAAGGTATCATTTGTTTCCCCACCAATTAAAATCCCTCCCGTATTTGAATTGGAACTATTGGAAAACCATTGGTACAAATAAGTCCCGATTCCTCCAGTTGCCGATACTGTCAAATTAGCAGGAGCTGCACCTTGACATAGGGTTTGAGAAGGTGCCGGCTGTGAGCTCACTATGGGGTCGCTCACCACTATAATTTCGGCAGGATTACTGGATATAGGACCACAGCCATTCCCTGAGAACGATAGTGTTACATAATAGTAATTATTTCCACTTGATGTAAAAACGGGTGGTTTGTAACTTGGGTTTGTTGCTCCAGAAACTAAAGTTCCTCCCGTATTCGAATTGGAAGTATTGGAATACCATTGGTAACTTACTGCTCCGGTTCCTCCGGAATAAGAAACGATTAATGACGTTGAGATCGTAACTCCAACGCATAAACTTTGTGTTAGTGCAGGCTGTGTACTGATTGTAGCACCTGCATTGATAGTAACAGTAGCCGTATTTGACGTAATGCTGGAACATCCGCCAGTTGGTGGCAAAGTGATGACGCAATAATAGTAGACGGTGCCGACAGTGGAATTGGGAGGACTAAAATTGGCATTGGTTGCGCCAGAAATTGCAAAGCCGCCTGAATTAGCATTGGCTGTATTGGAATACCATTGATATGTAGGCGTTCCAACCCCATTGGCGTAAGCCACCGCCAAAACAGCAGGAGATCCGCCAGCACAAATGGTACTTGATACGGGTTGCGATGTAAATGTAGGTGCCAAATTAACAATTACGGTAGCGGTTGCACTTGTAACATTACAACCTGAACCATTGGTTTGCGTGATGGCACAGTAATAATAAACAGTTCCTACAGTAGCGGTTTGGGGTGAAAAAGTGTCACTAGTTGCGCCCGATATCGGCGTTCCAGATGCAGTGTTATTGCTTGCATTTGAAAACCATTGATAGGAATAGGTTGCACCAATTCCGCCTGTGACAGCGACTGTTAAATTTGAAGGCGGGGCTGTTTGACAAACAGTTTGTGTTGACAGTGGTTGTGTGGTAACTATTGGATCGGCAACAATATTAATTTGAGCCACATCACTGGGCACCGGGCCACAACCATTACCACTCAAAGTAACTACGGCATAATAGTAATAATTACCACTGGTTGAAAAAACAGGTGGAGTATAACTGGCATTTGTAGCACCTAGAATTAGAATGCCACCAGTAATGGAACTGGTTGTATTGGAATACCACTGATAACCGGCAGTTCCTGTTCCACCGGAATAGGCAACACTCAACGGACTTGGAATAGTAACTCCCACACATAAACTTTGTGTTGGGGTTGGTTGTGTACTAATTGTCGCTCCTGCATTAATAGTGACGGTTGCCGTATTTGATGTTATATTGGAACATCCTCCCGAAGGCAAGGTAATAATGCAGTAATAATACGTTGTGCCCACCGTTGAAGCCGATGGGGTGTAAGTTGTGTTTGTTGCACCTGAAATAGCAGTTCCTCCCGTATTGACATTGGTTGTATTTGAATACCACTGGTAAGTTGGAGTTCCTGTTGCCCCACTGATGGTAACAGATAAAACGGCAGGAGTACCACCTAAGCAGATAGTGCTGGAAGTTGGTTGATTGGTGATTGTGGGTGCGGAAATCACAATAATTGCGGCTGTTGCACTGGTAACACTGCAACCAGAAGTACTGTTTTGGGTAACTACACTATAATAATATTTCGTGCCAACTGTACTTGTTGGAGGAATATAACTACTGCCTGTTGCACCCGGAATTAGGAAGCCTCCAGTATTTGAATTGCCAGGATTGCTGTACCATTGATAAGTGAACGTTCCGTTTCCTCCAGTTGCAATGACATCTAAATTTAAGGCCGGTGCGTTTTGACACAATGTTTGAGAAACAAGGGGTTGTGAGTTAATTGTTGGATCTGCAAAGACAATAACTTCGGCTGCATTGCTTGTTGCAGGCAAACAACCATTTCCATTTAAGGCTACTGTTGCATAGTAATAATAATTTCCCTGGCTTGTAAAAACAGGAGGAGTGTAAGAGGCAGAAGTTGCTCCAGTAATTAATACGCCACCAATCGTAGCACTTGTGGTATTGGAATACCATTGGTACGTGGCGGTTCCGGTTCCCCCCGAATAAGTAATAGTTAGTGGAGTTGGAATAGTAACGCCAACACAAAGATTTTGAGTAGGGGTGGGTTGTGTAGTAATTGAAGCATTTGGCATTATAGTAACCGTTGCCGTATTCGTTTTAATATTGGAACATCCTCCAGACGGCAAAGTAATTATGCAATAGTAATACAATATCCCTGCAGTAGTTGATGATGGAGTATAAGCAGCATTGGTCTCACCCGTTATTGCTGTTCCGGTTGTTGTATTATTGGCACTATTGGAATACCATTGGTAAGTAGGTGTTCCAGTTGCGCCACCAATTGTAACGGATAAAAGAGTTGGGATACCACCTTGACAAACCGTGCTGGAAGCAGGTTGCGTAATTGTTGGGGCAGGATTTACGGTAATCACATAATTAGTTATGGCACCAGGACATGCACCTAATGAAGGTTTCATAGCATAAGTAACCGTTCCTGAACCTGCATTTGTAGTCGAAATAGTTTGTGAAGGTATTGTATTTGTGCCTGAGGGTGTAAATCCTGTAATTCCTGCCGTTGCTGTGGCTGTCCAAGAAAAAGTGGCTCCTGCAGGACTAGAAGTTAAAGTTACCAAAGTAGTCGTTGAACCGGAACAAATGGTTTGCGTTAAAGGAGAGTTGGTTAAGACCGGAACGGCGTTAATTGTGAATGTTTTATCCGTTGCAATGGTCGAACCACATTCGTTGGTTAGGGTTAAAGATACCGTATAATTTCCGGCAATAGCGTAACTAATTGGACCCGGAATGGCCAAATTTGACGTTGCAGGAATCCCTCCGGGGAAACTCCAGGCATAGGTTAAAGTGCTTGTTGCCGGAGCGCAACTGTTTACTGCTGCTGTTGGACTAATTGTAGTTGTTGGCAAAGATTGACAAATATTTGCGATTGGATTTATGGTTGCGGTAGGGGGCTTTTTGACTGTTACCGTTTGAATAGCTGAAGTTACTGCGCCACAAGAGTTTGTCGTAGTTAAACTGATACTGTATGTGCCTGGAGTTACAAAATTGAAAGAAGGACTGGCTGAAGTTGCTGTTCCGCTTGTATAAGTCCAAACTGCCGGACTAATTCCGCAAAAATCACTTGCATAAGTGACATTCCATTGATACGTTGGCGGGGCACATGAACCTACAAGATTTGTGGTGTTGGTGGTAGTCACTGTAAGAGGCGTACAAGCTGTTAATGGATTAATAGTGAATGTAGGAACCAGTGGAGGTTCAATGCAGATTGTTTGAGTTTTTGTTGTTGTTCCACATCCATTTTTAGTGGAAAGTGTAACAGTAAATGTGCCAATACCCGAAAAAATATGATTGACATTTGGTGCGTTTGTTATCCAACCTGTATTAATTATATTTGCTGCTCCACTAGCAGGATCACCAAAATCCCAACTGAATTTAGTATCCTTCATACAACCATTATCATAGCCCAAAGCCGTTGTGTTTGTAAACAAAACATTTGTGCTATTACAAGCGGTTAAAGGTGCTGTAAAATCCGCTTTTGGTTTGGAAAGAGTACTAATATTTGCTACTGTGCCTTTTGTAAATCCACAAACATTTGTAACGGTTAAGGTTACTGTAAATTCTGGATTTGGACAACTAGTTGTTTTATAAGAATAGGGTACTGGGTAATTTGAGGAAGACGATGGAGTTGTAGAATTATAATATGGCGTTGTGACCATATCGTTTTGATTTAAATTTAATATTGCTGAGCCGTCACCATAATCTATAGCATAAGTAGTTCCTGGAGAGTTTGTTGCCCAAGTTGCAATCGTAAATTGAATATCGGAAGTTGGGATGCACAAATTTTGAGTAGATCCAGGACTTATAATACCGCCGGAAGGATTAGACACATTTTTTATAATGTATGTTTTAGAACTGCTACAGCCATTATTTCCTAAAGCAGTAACTACCATATTATAGGCTCCAAGTTGTGAATAGGTATGTGTTTTTGGGAAACTGACATTATTTTCTGTTGCACCATCACCCCAATTTATAGAATAGGGAGCAATGCAAGTTGAATTAGAAATATTACCTACAGTAATTGTATAAGAAGTGTTTGAAATTGATGCACTTGTACAATTATTAAATTGGTTCGCTGCACTTGTTGCATTTACATCTTCAAAACTTATATCTGGCTGCTGATTTATTGTAATAATCTTTGTTACTGTTCCTGAACAACCATTAGAATCAGTTATTGTCAAAGTGACATTAAAAGTCTTTGTACCACAACCCAAAGAAGTGAATGTATGAGCTGGGTTTTTAAGAGACGATGTAACTCCATCGCCAAAATTCCACGTATAAGAATTGCCAATACTTGTTGTGGTAAATTGAACAGCGGCTCCTGAACAAGCATTATTAGTAAAAGTAAAATCAACAACTGGCAAAGGATTTACTGTAACCGTTACACTGTCAGACTGTGCTTGAGTTCCTGACGAATCAGTAACACTAACTAAAGTATAAATAAAAACGCCCGCAATTGTGGTCGGTACATTTATAGTGGCAATATTTCCTGTTCCGGCTGAAATAACACTAACATCAGAACCCGTTCCTATCTTATAAACAAATGTATAAGGCGCATTTCCATCTTTTCCAGTAATAGTAATTACTGGACTCGTGCCTCCAAAGCAAACCGAAGGGACATTAGTTGTTATCGTTGCTGTCGGCAATACTAAGTTGTTAGTATCAGTACTACTTTTAGCATTTAAAACAAATCCTGAATTCACTAAAACCACTAAAATTATAATCTTGTAAAATTGTTTCATAAATGGTTTTTGCTGCTGGCGGTATTTCTGCATGTATCGAACTAAACAGGGTTTGGAAATTATTTTATTTTTAAATGCTAAGAGGCCAAACTTACAATATATAAGAATACATTTCTTACGGTTTTCCGTAAAATGAGATTGTAATAGGAAAATAATTGGTTTATTCTACTGATAAATGTTTTTATGTCGTACCGTTCTTATAACTGTGCGCTCATATCCGTTGAGCCTGATTTGCCGGATGTAGTATAAATGCATTATAATTCTTCACTTATTTTTCTGGCTAAAGTGATGGAATCGTTATTCTTGTTTGCTATAACACTGGCAGAGGAGGGATTGGATGGTAAATCCAAAATAGCGGGTCAGGGTCTCTTGACTGGAAAGCAAGGCTACGAACTTAGATGGATTCGGAGTGTCATGCCCATCTTTAGGGTGCGGAGTAGTCCGTCAGCCTGGCTGTCGGCAGACAGCTTCGCTACGCTCGGATGCAATTTCGCACTATTCGGGTAAGTAAACCCCCCGAAAGGATGGTCTTCGTCGAATTTACTTCGTCAGTCGCTACGCTCGTGTCATTTCGGGCGGTAGCGGGGCACTCTGTCAGTTTCTCGCGGAGCCGTCTGCTCGAGTAGCGGTTCGGTTTATTTCCAACCCCATTTATTAAATGTTTTTTCAGCCTCTTTTGATTTTAAATATTCATAAAAAAGGTTTACAACTTCTTTTTTTTCGCCTACTTTACTTAGAACAATACCAAAATCTCTATAAATTGTGTATTTCTCTTTTAAAGAAATAAAATCGGCACTGTCTGAGTTAGAAATTTGCCAAATATTCCAAGTAATCCATACATCTACATCAGAGTTTTCTTTCCAATGTTTTTCAGCCGAGGCACTGTCTTCTGCATAATAGTTGATGTTAGCTTTTATTTTTCTAAAAGCATCTAAATCTTTCATTTTTCCAAAAATATCTTCCCAAACTCCTATTAACCCTGCTCCGTTTACCACCATAATTTTAAGGTTTGAGTTTTGTAGATCAAATATATTTTTTATTTTTTTTGGATTTCCCTTTCTGACAATTAATCCTGATTTTCTATAATAAAGGGGATAATCTGTTTTTGAATTGATATTTTCTTTAAATATGCTTAAAAAAGTACTCATCATGTTTTCAGAGCCACTATAAATTAAATCAGCTTTTTTTTCAGCTTCACTTTGCCATTTTTTTAATGGTCCTTTTGTAATATTTACTTTTACATTAAATTTTTTTTCAAAATTATCAGCTGCTTCTCTCATTGCAGGATAAGGTCCACCTGGTCCAAAAATATGTATAGTGTCTTTCTGTGAGAAAGATTTTGAAATCGAAAAAATTGTCAAAAAAATCATTAAAATTGCCTTTTTCATTTTGGTATAATTAAATTTTATTTTTATGTTTTTTCAGCTTTCCGCCAAACTGACGGCTAACTAGTATTTCATCAAATATATGCCACTTTTATTACATTTTTACAATTGGATAGTGATAATTTCTTTTATTTTAGTGGTGAAGGAGGGGGGATAGTTTTTCCTGATTAGTCTGAAATTTATTATTGTTTGTTTTTTGGTCAGACTGAATGCTATTTGTATTTAACGGAGTTTCATTTTTTGTGTAGCATTTCATTTTCCATTGGCGGTCGGGGGACTGAGTGGCGAATTTTATAG
>Ga0079306_1001572_pt1 | contig 14768 bp, 10 predicted proteins | sample Methanotroph_Enr_FD_79181 | JGI IMG/M metagenome (GOLD analysis project Ga0079306, IMG submission 79181) | Enriched soil microbial communities from Old Woman Creek wetland in Ohio, USA - Methanotroph_Enrichment_5 | ecosystem: Environmental > Terrestrial > Soil > Wetlands | place: USA: Ohio...
CTTCCCGTTAACCGGAGAGTTGAAGATTTCAGGAAAATCGCGGGCAAGTTGGTTTTCGCACAAAGCAGAAATCGTAAAACCTTATTATTACAGTGTTTACCTGGCTGACTATGACCTGACCACCGAAATTACCCCAACCGAACGGGCTGCCATGTTCCGGTTTAATTTTCCGGAGAATGACAAATCCTGGGTGCTGATCGATGCCTTCGATAAGGGTTCGTATGTGAAAATTATTCCTGCAGAAAACAAAGTAATTGGTTATACCACTCGTAATAGTGGAGGAGTTCCGGAGAATTTTAGAAACTATTTTGTTGTCAAATTCGATAAAGTATTTGCAGAAAGTTCTGTATGGAGCGACACTGCATTGGTTTCAGGAATTGCAGAATTAAAAGCCAATCATGCCGGAGCTGCCGTCCGGTTTAAAACTAAAAAGGGAGAACAGGTTCATGCAAGGGTAGCGTCTTCGTTCATCAGTTTCGACCAGGCCGAACTCAACCTGAAAGAACTGGGAACTGACAATTTTGATCAGGTTTGCCAAAAAGGCTGTGAAATCTGGAACAAGGAACTGTCGCGCATTGCAGTTGAAGGCGGAAATACCGATCAACTCCGGACATTCTATTCCTGTATGTACCGCACGATGCTCTTCCCAAGGAAGTTTTTTGAGTTCGGCAAAGATGGTAAGATGGTGCATTACAGTCCGTATAATGGTCAGGTTTTGCCTGGTGCGATGTATACCGACAATGGTTTCTGGGACACTTTCCGTGCAGTATTTCCGTTTTTTAATCTGGTATTTCCTGCCCTGAATACTCAAATTCAGGAAGGTTTGGTCAATACGTACAAGGAAAGCGGATTCCTTCCGGAGTGGGCCAGTCCGGGGCACCGCAATTGCATGATCGGTTCCAATTCGGCAACCATTATTGCCGATGCATACCTGAAAGGCGCTCGTGGATACGACATCAACACGCTTTACGAAGCCGTACTGAAAAATACAAAAACTGAAGGTCCTCTGACTTCTGTAGGCAGGAAGGGATTTGCTTACTACAATAAACTTGGGTACATTCCATACGATGTGGATATCAGCGAAAACACGGCCCGTACCTTGGAATATGCCTTTGCCGACTGGACCATTTTGCAGTTGGCTAAAGAATTGAAACGACCTCAGGAAGAACTTGATTTGTTTGCCAAACGCTGCCGGAACTACCGGAATGTTTTTGATCCGGAAACTAAACTGATGCGTGGCAAAAATCAGGATGGGACTTTTCAGAAACCCTTCAATCCGTTTAAATGGGGCGATGCTTTTACCGAAGGGAATAGCTGGCACTATACATGGTCGGTGTTTCACGATGTTCAGGGTTTGATTGATCTGATGGGCGGCAAAAAGCAGTTCGTGTGTATGCTCGACTCTGTGTTTGTAGTTCCGCCGATTTTCGATGCCTCATATTACGGGCAAGTGATACACGAAATCCGTGAAATGCAAATCATGAACATGGGTAATTATGCACATGGCAATCAGCCCGTTCAACACATGATTTACCTGTACAACTATGCCGGTGAACCGTGGAAAACCCAAAAATGGGTGCGCGAAGTGATGAACCGAATGTACCTGCCGACACCGGATGGTTATTGCGGAGATGAAGACAACGGTCAAACTTCGGCCTGGTATGTATTTTCGGCCATGGGATTTTATCCGGTTTGCCCCGGAAGCGGCCAGTATGTACTGGGAGCACCACTATTCAGGAAAATTACGATAAAGCTTGAAAACGGGAAAGAAGTGGTTCTAAATGCTCCGGAAAACAGTGTTGAAAACAAATACATTCAGGAAGTAAAACTAAACGGTAATGAATACAGCAAAAACTGGCTGAGTCATCGTGAACTGATGAATGGGGCAGTCATCGATTTTAAAATGGGAGCAACTCCCAATAAGGAAAGGGGAACTGATGACAAAGATTTCCCGTACTCGTTTTCGAATGAAGGGAAATAATTGCCTCTATTAGAATTGTATGGCAACTTACATATCAATCCGGATCGCATCAGCAGGTTTCAGGCGAAGTGCTTTCATGGCTGGATAGATGGCTGCAATGATACCGGTTACAATCACCATCACGGCTATTTCAAAAGAAACCGACCAGGAAGGTACGGTGTAAACCAATGTGTCGAACCCCATCGATTTGTAAGCTGTTGACCATGCGCCCAAATCAATTCCATAGACTCCAAAAAAGAGATTGAGCATCCAACCTAGTACGATGCCGCATATACCACCAAAAAATGACAGCATTACTGTTTCCAGCATGATCATCATAAAAACCCGGAATTTGTTCATGCCGATCGCCATCAGCATTCCCAGTTCTTTGGTCCGTTCAAGAACAGCCATCAACATGGTATTGATAATTCCGAAAAGCAGGGCCAGCAGGATAATTCCGATGAAAATCATCATCGTGAGGCCAAAACTGCTTTCTACCAAACTGACATCGGGCATAATTTCGCGCCATGTTTTTACATCCAGACCAGCCAGTTTACTTCGAAGTGAAAGGTCAGCCGCATCAAGCTGTTCATTTTGATTAAGTAAAACCGCAATTTCATGGCAAGAATGAACATTCAGGAGCAGGATTCGGCTAATGTCGGTATTCCGGACGAAGACACTGATTTCGTCAAATGCCGTGTTCGATGTTTCAAAGATTCCTTCCACTTTAAACGAAGCTGCGGTCATGTTGCCTTCCATATCCTGCAAAGTGATTACCACTTTTGATTTCAACCTGACTTTCAACTTATCTGCCAGTTTTTTACCGATCAGGATGGGATTTCGTTTTCCTTCTTCGAAATAGGAACCATCAATGAGCTTGGTGTAAAGATTGGTTAACTGTTTTTCGTCTTCAGGAACAATGCCTGTTACTTTGACACCTGAACCGGTAGCAGCCGATTGGATCATGGTGTTCAGGATGATCCGGCTGCTGGTGGCTTTTACACCTTCAACCGATTGAATAATCCGGATTACGGAGTCGGAATTTGTGATGATAAATTTTTTGTCCGGGTTATTCAGGAACTGCAGGTGGTGAATCTGGATGTGCGATGCTTCGGTTTTAATGGCGGCATTAATCCGCTGATCAACCATTCCCTGGTAAAACCCCATATAAAAAATACCAGATGCCAGTCCAAGACAGATGGCTGTTAAAATGACCAGACTTCGGGTTTTGCTTCTCCAGATGTTTCTCCAGGCGACTGCTATTATCATGGTCCCGTTTTTTTTAGAATTATGAATGAAGCGCGCTGATCAGCTTGAGTTTGTATGTTTTAACCAGTGGATACAGGTAAACCGTCATCGTGATAATGAAGACGATGAGTACCTGTCGGGCAAAGATAAACCATGCAGCAGAGAAATACATGACAGCTTCAAATCCAAACTGTTCGTAGGCTTTAGCAGCCTCGCCCGTGAGCGGTACCGGATGGTATACCAGGTACAGGATCAGTGGTACGCTAACGGCAAAACCGGCCAAAACACCCACCAGACCTAAAAGAGTGGTTTCGAAAAAGAGTATTTTGCTCAGCCTGCTTTTTTGCATCCCTATGGCAACCATGATTCCCATTTCTTTGCGGCGTTCAGCTATCATCATGATCACCGTACCAAAAATGCCAAAACCGACCAGCACATATAAAATTCCTTTGGTAATGTAGGCTCCTGAACGGTCGGCATCAATCATGTTTTTAGTAACCGGATCCATTTCGTCCCAGGTCATGATTTCGAACTGTTTACCCAATTCGGAAATCAGCCTGTTTTTGATCTTGCCAACTCTGGAATAGTCGTTGAGCATGACTACCAGCGAAGTTAATTTGCCGGGTACCGAAAAAAAGTTCTGTGCCGCCTGAATATCGATATATCCACCGAGGTTATTCATGGTTGGGGCCGGAAATTTAAGTATTCCCCTCACCGGAAAAAGTGCGGCAGCAGTCGCTCCGTGATATCCCTGACTAATCAGAACGAGCGTGTCGTTGACATCAACCCCTAAATTTTTGGCCAGGTTAACGGCCAGGATTATGCCAGTATCTCCGGGTTTCAGGTAAGTTCCTTTTTCAATCCAGTGCGAAAGATTGGTCATTTGGTTCTCTTTCACCGGATCAATACCAATCAGTGCTGCTCCTTTGGTGTTGGTTTTATACGACATGAGTGTAAACGATTCGAGCCTTGGTACGAGGGAAACGATTGACGGATTATTGCTTAAAACCTGTTTCAGCGAATCGTTAGGAGTAAATGTATAATCTATGGTTTTATTTTCCCAGTATTCGGAATGATGGATCTGGATATATCCGGAATAAAAACCAACCACATTGTCAATCATCTTCGAGTAGGTTCCTTCCTGCATTGAGGTCATGAAGGAACTAAGCAATACCCCGAAAAAGATGGAAGCCACGGTAATCATCGTCCGGCGTCTGTTCCGCCAGATGTTCCGCCACGCAAGTTTGAGGTTTGTAAGCATAAAAGTTCCAAGTTTCAGGTTTCAAATTCCAAGTTTTGACTCTCTGGAGTTATAAGGCGCCATATTCTTTGCCGTCTGCTTTAGCTGACGGATTGCTTTTTATTTTATCTTTTTCATATTCTGAATTGAGAAAAAATCTTCTTTTAACGGAACATCGAAGTCAGTGTTATCAAAGATCATGATGGTTTTCTGTCCCTTTTTATCCGCCGGAATCATTTCCATTCGGCATGGAATAATCCGGTCGTCCATCTTTTTGACATCGCTCAGAACTTCGGTACTGACAAGAACTCCGTCTTCATCGTAAAACTCGGCTTTCAACCATAAATAGTCGTTTTTACTGACCCACATCAGAACTTTTCCCCAGACTACCGGTGCATTTTCAAGCGGAATAAGTTCAATCTTATAGCATGGATAGTCGGCAATTGTTTCTTCACCCAACAGTTTATGGGTGTAATCTTTCACGATTGACGATTCGCGAACCAGATCATCATTGGTAAAGTCGGAACCCATCCACGATTGCATCATCATCGATGGCGGAATCTTGATCATCCGTTCAATCGAAGGCACCCAGTTCCACATTTCGTTTTTGCGTTTCAGGAAAACCTGCCCTTTTTCCCTGGCCGGTGCAGTGACATAAATCAGGGAATATTCGGTTCCCAGCGACCAGCTTTTCATCGAAATAGTGCGCGACCAGGTTGGTCGTTCAATAGTCATCGAAAAACTTCCGGTACTTGATGTTCCGCGGAATTTCTCATCCGATTTCCGGATGATTTCCTTGATATCCTGAGCCGAGGCTAAAGCGTTGAAGAGTATAAGTTGGAGGAGGAGAATATAGGTTTTCATAGTCGATATGATTAGTTGTGTCATAAAATTAATCAATTTAATCCATTGGCTACAGGAATTCATTCTTTTTTAAGTGATGTATCCTTTTTTTTTGTTGTTGGATTTCCATGCAATTTAAGTAGATTTGGAATAACCTTGATTCAAAAAAATCATTCATGAACGATCTATCTTCCATAGATCATGCATTTACCGGAAAGCTAACCGAAATTATTCGCGCAAACCTGGGAAATGAGAATTTTGGGGTAAAAGAATTGGCCCGTGAAACCGGTATGAGCAGATTCAACCTTAACCGGAAACTACACACAATTTCCCATAAGACAATCAACCAATTTATCCGGGAGGTTCGACTTGAATGCGCCATGGAAATGCTCCTTCAGGAATCGTTAACAGCTTCCGAAGTTGCTTTTAAGGTTGGATTTAGTAGTCCGGCCTATTTTAATACCTGTTTTTCAGAATATTTTGGCTATCCACCTGGTGAGGTTAAAAAAAGAGCTTTTATCAGCCTTGAAGAAAATAGTAAAGGATTTTCGGCGGAGCCAGTGAATATAATACCGGAACTGTCGCAAACAGAAACAAAGCCGCTGGCGAGAAAGAGGCAGTTTTGGAGGACAATCGCTTTTGCTTCCTTAAGCATTTTCTTTGTCCTTGTTATCATCTATTTTCTCAATCCTGAAATTTTCGGCAATTTAAATTTCACAACCAATAATCGGATAAAGAACCAGGCGAAAACAATTGCAGTTTTACCTTTCATTAATGACAGCCAAGATCCGGAGAATGTATATTTTATCAACGGAGTATTGGAAGCCATCTTGGATAACCTTGCTAAAATTAAAGATTTGGAAGTTCGACCGAGAACTTCGGTTGAACAATACCGGAACAATGGAACCAAATCGATACCACAAATTGCTCAAGAACTTGGGGTCAATTACATCATCGAAGGCAGCGGGCAGAAAATCGGAGAACAGGTAAGTATCTACGTTCAGCTGATAGAAGCCAGTACCGACAAACACCTGTTTTCACAGCGATACAATATGGAATTGAAAGATATTTTTACCCTTCAGAGCGATGTGGCCATAAAAGTTGCTTCAGAAATCAGGTCTGTTATTACACCGGAAGAGAAAGAATCTATCGAAAAACCTCCTACAACCAGTACAGCTGCCTGGGAAATGTATTCCCGGGGATTAGAATTGCACAATATTGCAGATTTGGAAAATAATATCAAAAATGACAAACAGGCCAGAGACTACTTTAAAAGGGCGATTCAGCTCGATTCCACCTATGCGGAACCTTATGTAGAACTTGGATGGATTTGCTTGTATTGCGATGAAATTGACTCTGCTTTTTTCTATGCAAACAAGGCTTTGCATTTCGATGATAAAAATTCAAGTGCGTTTATTTTAAAAGGATGGTTGTTTGAAGGGAAAAGCTTGAATAAAAAAGCTGAAGAAGCTTTTAATTTGGCGATACAATATAACCCAAACAGTTCTACCGCTTATGATATGTTAGGTGATATGTATTATAACCGGGGTGATTCGTACAAGGCCATTAAAAATAAACTAAAGGCGATTAAACTTGAAAGTAATCCTATTGAAAAACGCAATAACTTAATTAGTTTATGGGATAGCTTCAATAACGTAGGGCTTTATGAAGAAGGGCGAAAATATGCCGAAAAACTAATCACACTAACCGGTGATTCTACCTACTATTATTGGACTTTGCTTCAGTCAGACTATAACCTTGGCAATAATGAATCGGTAGTTAATTTAGCGCATAAAATATATCGGACAGATTCACTGAACCTGGGTAAATTGTTAGGCTTTCACCATTCCTATTTCCTTGGAAACACTTATGTGAATTTAAGAGATTACAAGGATGCCTACCGGATATTGGAAAAATACACCACATCGATGAAACGACAAGGGCGTAAAATTCAACCTTATCACTATTTCGGATATATTTACCTAAAAAATGGCCGAAAGGAGGAGGCGAATTTTCATCTCGAAGGATCAATTAATGATCGGTTACAATGGATAGAACAGAACAAGCCAGCAGAAATTTCTCCTCCGAATTTAGGTCTAGCCTTTATTTATGCTGCCCTTGGGGAAAAGGCAAAAGCATTAGAACATCTCCGGGTGGTTAACCGTTGTGCTCCATTTTTATATACCTGTGCACAAATTACCGGATTTAAAATCAGCCCAATGGTCGACTGTATTCGTAACGATCCTGAATACAAAGAATTTCTCAAAATTGCAGAAGTCCGGTACCAGGAAGAACACGACAAGGTCGAAAAATTGCTTCGTACTGAAGGTGTTCTGATTTCTTCAAAGAAATAATCCCTGTTTTTACTTTCCTGAAATATTGAAAATCAACAGTTCATTCCCTATTTTCTTACCTACATTTTACTCAATAAATCCAACTGTTTTAGAACTTCGTTTTGCGAAAATTGGGAACTTTCAATAAAAATCGAAATAAATCGACAAAAACTGAAAGTTTTTGATTCTAAAATTGATATGTACCAACTGCTGTTTTAGCTGAACTTTACCTGAAACAAACTTTCAAAAGTTTTCAGGAAGAATCCGAAAATCCTTTATCAGAGTAGGAAACTTAATCACATTCAAAATGGAAACATCAACTATTTTGGTGGCAGGAGCTACCGGATTATTAGGCAATGAAATTTGCCGGATTCTCAGGGCAAAAAATCTATCCGTAAAAGCAATAGTTAGAACAACCACAGATCCAGTTAAATCTGAATTACTCACGAAACTTGGCGTTCAGCTTATTCAGGGTGATCTTCGAAACAAGGAAACTCTATCTCGGGCGCTTCAGGGCGTGAAAACCGTTATTACAAGTGTTTCATCTATGCCATTTTCATACAAATCCGGTGAAAATGATATTAAGTTGGTGGATGAAGATGGAATGATCAACCTGATTGATGCATCAAGATCAGCTGGAGTAAACCATTTCATCTATACTTCCTTCTCCAAAAACCTGGATCTGGATTTTCCATTGCGCAATGCCAAACGGAAAGTTGAAAAGCACTTGCAAAACAGTGGACTTACCTATACAATTCTGCGACCGGGTTGTTTTATGGAACTTTGGCTTTCCGCTGCAGTTGGGTTTGATGCCCTCAATGGAAAAGTAAATACCTGTGGAACCGGCGCAAATCCTTTAGCCTACATTTCGTTTAAAGATGTTGCAAAGTTCGCAGTAGAAAGCATTTCGAATGCAGCTGCAATGAACGTGGTACTTGAACTTGGAGGACCGCAGAATCTATCTCAGTTGGATGTGGTGAGCATTTTCGAAGAAGTTCTGGACAAGAAAATTGACGTGAGTCAGATACCTATTGAAGCGCTTCAGGCACAGTTGGATGGCGCTGAAGACCCTATGCAGAAATCGTTTTCCGGATTGATGCTTTGCGTGGCAAATGGTGATTGCATCGACATGAAAGAAATCATCCGGAAGTTCTCGGTTAAATTAACTTCGGTAAAAGAATTTGCATACTCTGTTGGCTAAAACACGGTATTCACAAGTACATGATTTTTGTATCGTTTTTCTTCTTTTCTCTCTTCCGGAATCATTTTTAGGAGGAATCCGAAAATCCTTTAAAGAGTCGGAAAATCACAAATTATATAAAATCACATTATGAAAAAAACATCCTTTTTATCTGCAATTATGTTTGTATTCCTACTCGTTTGTTCTGCAGGGATAAAAGCTCAATCTTCGATGTCGAACCTTGACCAGGATAAATTAATGCACCAAACCCTTGGCATCTGGGAAGCAAATGTTGGAAAAGATTCCGTTCTGATCAGGGATACTCAACAATATGGAAGATCTTTTATTCAAAATGTTTATTACAATATAAAGGGAAAGAAAACTCCTTATTACACAAACAATTATTGCCTCGATTCAAAAGAAGGTAACATAAAAGGCTTCGTACTTTATGCCGATGGAAGGTATGATACATGGATAGCCTTTTGGACTTCCGAAAAAAAATTATATGCAGATATAGTTCAAAACTTTAACCCTAAAACCGTATTGTATAAAATTGAAAATGTATTTGAAACTCCTACAAAAATGACCTGGATCAACTTAAATGCAGATGGTAAAAAAGAAGGTGAATTTAAATTCAATAAAGTAAAATAGTTTGATCGACAAGAATCAAAAGGAACAATCCGAAAATCCTTTAACAGAGTAGGAAAACTAAAAAAGAATCTATTATGAAAAAGACAATTTATTTTATTTTGGTGGCATTCCTGATCGTATTGGGAAGCTCAAAAGTTAACAATGTTTCTGCACAGGGAAAATCAGACCCTAAAAAGGATCAAACGGCACATCGTTGGACAGATGAAAATGTTGGATTTGATTTATGGTGTGGTGATAAGCAAATCGATTATCTCGTTGGAGATGTTGATGTGCATTGTACCATGCAATTTCAAGATGTTGTGGAACTATTTATGAATATGACCTATCATGGAACTTTTAAAGCTCAAAATAGCGGTGAAGTTTTTAAATACAATGAAATGACGAAGTATGATGCCTCTAACGTAAAAATCTACAAAGGCCATTTCAATGCTATCGGAGACAAGGGTAGTCGTGTGATTGTATCATATACCTTTTATACAGAAGATTGGGTATTTGTGCTCGATAAAGCTATTTGCGAATGATGAGCTGAACAATATTACTTTAAGGAGAAATCCAAAAATCAATTTAATGATTAGAAAAATGAAAAAACGATAAATCATGAAAAAGATAATCTATTTAAGTTTGGTAGCATTCCTAATTGTAATGGGATGCTCAAAAGTGAATGATATTTCAATTGTTAGTCCAGGCGAGAATCAGTTGAAATCTGCCAGAACCGCAACTGCACTTGGTGTATGGGATGATAATTTAGGAGTATTAAGAACTTCATTATGGGCTCCACCAGCTGTTTATACTGCCCCTGCGGGTTATCCTGAATATGTTGCCAGTAACTATGATGTGATGGCCCATTTTGGGTATATAAGTCCTGAAAATGTTACTGGTGCAGTTATTGAATTTACATTCCCACATATTGAATATTTTGTTCCTCATATTACAAAACCTAGTGAATTCCGGACATATTCTGTTAATAATCTGGATAATGCAACGGTCATAACCTGTACTGCCGATTTGGTTGCCGGTATGAACCCGATGTTTTGCTTTTTAGTAAAAGTAGATTGTGGTAAAGGAAATAATGGCCTTACAACTTTTTGGACAGATATGAAAGTAAATGGTGTTTCGGTGAAGGGAACAATTAAGAACAAGGTATTTGCTTGTAATTAAAATTTGTTGTTCATCACATAAATGCCAATCCTGAGCCTTCTGACTTAGGATTGGCATTTGTTTTGGCCATGTTCTCAACGGTGTCAATTATGCATAAGCAGTGAATGCAGATACATCGGAACTATTGAACTCAGATTTTAATGAATATTTTATTCTTAAACAGCCAGTAACAAATATACCATAAGCCAGCCCAAACGACCAGACTGGTAGGTATTTCGGACATAATATCGCCAGACCAGCCAAAGAGAGAATTGACAAAGGGCTTAACCGCACTGGTCAGGATGCCTGCTCCACCCACCGAAAACAATAGGTATATGAAAATACAGTTGGTGCCAACGATGATAAACATTTTGGAACCTTTCGTGAATTTCTTTTTTACATCAATGAACCAGTATGAGAAAGCCAATGCGAGGATAGCCCAGCCACCGCTTGCAAATACAAACGAAGCGGTCGCAATTTTCTTAATAATCGGAGTAATATTCAGAAGATCGAGCGAAAAACCAATGACCAGTGCAGCAAATCCTGCAAAAATCAGAAGTTTGATTTTTTCGTTCGCTGTTTTGTTGCTCATCAATAATTTGCCGCAAAGTACGCCCCACACGGTATGGGCAATGGTTGGAATGGCATTTAATGAAGCCCAAATGCTTGTTTTATCAGTACCTTCAATCTTGGTATTCATCCACGCTCCGAGGTTATGAAAGGCTTCCCAAGGATGATTGAATCCTTCAACCGGGAAAAAACGGTAAGCCAGGTCGGTCAGCAACAGAACAATCAATGTAAAAATCAGCTGAAACGAGAAACTTTTCCGTTGGATGAGAAAGGCCACCAGGTACGTCACCGAAAGTTGTGCCAGAACATTCTGCAGGCGGAAAACAATATGATCTGATCCTATGCAGTATAGTCCCCAGCCCAGCAAAAGCAAAATCAGCGAGCGTTTTAATGCATGATTTAGCAAAGTATTTTCAGAAGCTCCCTTTTTTATCCGGTTCGCTACGGCAAATGGGATGGCCACCCCGACAATGAACATGAAGAAAGGTTGAATGAGGTCCCAGAAATGTAACCCGTGCCATTCATGATGATCCAGCTGAGTTCCGAGAAAATGCATAAAATCATTGTCAACAGAATTGATGTGCCGATAAAGTTCAGTGCTTTCACCCATGAGCAAAAACATGGTGAGACCGCGAAAAAAGTCAATAGAAGTAACCCGTTCGCTTAATGCAGAACTTTGGCTTTGCTCATTTTTTCCTAATAATGCCATATACTTTGATTTGTTATCGTGTAAATTTCATGCGATACTGCATTGCTCCTTCAACTTTTGTTCGGGTGATATAATCCGAATGATATTTATTGGTCACATACGATTTTGTCTGATCACAATAGTGTTTGCTTGCAGGAATACCTGAGGTCCCTGTTGGAATTACGGTTAGTGACCGGTCCCAGTTTCCGGTATCAAAAATATGCCGCTCCGAGGCACCGTGATTGACTTCGGAATACTTATTCAGCGGATATTCGTATGGTCCGACCGTATGAAAACTTCCTCCCACGGGGAAAGGTCCCCTGTTCAGGTTGAATATCCTGTCCAGGATCTTGACTTTCGACAAAGGATGAGACAGAGTGATGGTGTGGCAATTCCTCCATTTCCATCCTGCGGGTTCGCCACCAAACTCAGATGTGAGTTCCTTAACTGTTTGCTGAAATGAGAGTCCGATAATATCGCCTAAAGTCTCGGTCACCCCTTTAGTCTTGATATCATCAGCCCAGGCCTCACCGGGAGCAATCAGCATATTTTCCATAAAATTTTCAAAAAACGTTTTCTGACCTACGAATTGGGTCAATAGCAGAGAATCCAGCTGATCCTTAACCAAATTGACACCGGTAAGGTAATACCATTTTTCAAAAATCAGGGCTTCGGGACGTTCTTTCAACATGGTATAATCCCACTTTTTCATCAGTTCGTAAACCGATTTTTCTGACTCTGATAATCCATTTTTCTCAGTCAGATGTGATAGAAAATAACGGGTGAATTTTTCAGCCATTTTCGATTTTTGATCACCCTGCATCCGTTCAAAATCTTTGGTTGATAATTTTTCCTTTTCCTTCAGCATCTCAACAATCCGGTCCATCCGGTAAGGCAAAATATACCAATCGCTGATGTAATAAGGATAATCAGCCGGAGCTGTTTTGCAGTTAGCAGAGGCAACATATCCGCATTCAGGGTTGAACGTGTATGGCAGTTCTTCAAACGGTACCAGGCCTTTCCAATCATAACGGGTAGTATCGCCGGGATACACCAGTATCCGGTTTCCTTCCCGGATCGGAATCCCGATGGTTGATTGCAATCCGATATTTCCGCGAACATCAGCGTAAACTGCGTTTTGGTTAACCGCTATGAAAGTTCGGAGTGCATTCCTGAAATCAGTCCAGTTTGATGCACGGTTCAGCAGATAAACTGATAGTATCTCGTTACTGTCCTCGTTGCCAAGCCATCTCATCGACAAAGTTTTATTTACTTTCTTCAGTTCAGAAATGATGGGTCCCCGGTGGGTAAACCGGTTAAAAAGAATCACGGAATCGCCACCCTTTATCCTGATTTTTTCCTCCACCTTCAGGAGGTCTTTCCATACTCCATTCAGCTGGTACTGATCCGGATTTTGTGGATTGATTGTTTCCTGATAAAAATCGGCATCGTCGGTCATTACATTGGTAAATCCCCATGCAATCGAATCGTTGTGACCGGCAATGACCATGGGCTGTCCGGGCAAAACCACACCCGTCACATTCAGTTTTCCGGGAATTACCTGATGCATTTGATACCAGATTCCTGGAATGTTCAACCCAAGATGCATGTCGTTGGCCAGCAAAGGTTTGCCTGTTACGCTTTTCTTGCCTGAAACGGCCCAGTTGTTGCTGCCTCTGAAAACATCAAGGCCAAGCACATCAACGATTGAAGCGGTTTTCGAAAGCTTATTGAGGACTTCGGAAGTACCTTTATCCAGCTTAAAATTGGGATAAATGACAGTTTTATGTACCGAATCCAGATCTGGTATCATATACCTTGAAAGATCCGGTCCCAGTTTTTGCCGCATCTGATCGAGTAAAACCTCACAAGGCCATCCGGTTGAAAGGTCCCAGGCCATATACCCGATCAGGTTCAGTGAATGCTCTGGCAACCATGGTTCGGGTTTATAGCCCAGAATACCAAATTCCGGAGGAAGATTGTTCCCGGCCTGGCGGATAAATTGGTTCACACCTTCAGCAAAGGATTCTACACTGGAGCGCACATTGGCATCGGCAGCTCCAAAAACTTTTTTTGATTTCTCAGTGAAACGCAGCGAGCGAAAAAGCATATCTGCATCAACCAGTTCCTTTCCTAAAATCTCCGACAGTCGGCCCTGGGTAACTCTACGGAGCAAGTCCATCTGCCAGAGCCTGTCCTGAGCCATGGCAAAACCTACCGCCATATACAGATCATGTTCATTCTCAGCATATATATGCGGAATTGCGAATGAATCACGAATCACAGTAACGTCGGCTATTAGTCCGGATAATTTAATGTCTTTATTGTAATCAGGTAAGGCCCTGGTTTTAAAATGATGAATAAAAATCAATCCACTAATAACCACCACCCCGAGAATAATCCCAATAATTGTCAGTAACTTTTTCATAGGTTAGGCTTTAAAAGAACAGCAAGTTAGGAGTATAGATAATATAGAAAATGGAACCTTGAATTTTTATTCATAAAAATCTTTCCGGTCATTCGTAGCTACCTCGAATAAAAATTCACCAATTTTTTCGGTGAGTAGCTTGAAAAATCGCTCTCCTTTTTCGGCAGTTGCTTTGGCTGGATTCCCGATGCCCGTATCTTTCGTAACACTGGTCCAGCGGCGTTCAGCCCAGCCCCAGCCTTCGTGCATAGCGCTGAAACGATATTTTTTTGCGGCACCGTCGCCGGCTTCCGAAAGCGGCAATACCCATTCAGGTTTCAGGTAAAGCATCAGGCTGGTTTCCACCTCACCGGCATGCTCTCCCAAATCCTCGAAAATAGTACTGGTTTCTTTCACCTTGTACCAGTTCACTTCCGACAGAAACATTTTTGGGTATTTCAGTCCCAGTTCGCGCAGCATTTGCCTGAAATCATTTCCTCCATGGCTGTTC
>Ga0079306_1001574_pt1 | contig 14754 bp, 9 predicted proteins | sample Methanotroph_Enr_FD_79181 | JGI IMG/M metagenome (GOLD analysis project Ga0079306, IMG submission 79181) | Enriched soil microbial communities from Old Woman Creek wetland in Ohio, USA - Methanotroph_Enrichment_5 | ecosystem: Environmental > Terrestrial > Soil > Wetlands | place: USA: Ohio...
CTGCTTATTGTTCAAACGATCTCTGTAATCTCATGGATAAGGAGAGCGTTTTCTTTTTGCCTAGTTCTTCTAATTTCAATTTAAAGAACAGCATAAAGGACTCTTCTCATCAGGTGCAGAGAACAGCTGCCATAAGGGCCATAAAATCATATCTGGACAGGGAAAAGAATAGCAGAAAAGTTGTTCTCGTAGGCTATCCACATTCAATTTCTGAACTTTTTCTTAATTCAAAAAAATTAAAGTCAAGTATTTTAAGTATTTCAAGAGGCTATACTCTCTCTCATGAATTTATTAAGGAGACCCTAATTGCCTATTCGTTTGAAAGAGTTGACTTTGTTGCCGAACCTGGACAGTTTGCACTAAGAGGCGGACTTATTGACCTCTTCTCTTTTTCTGACAACCGGCCGTGCAGGATTGACTTTTTTGGTAATACTGTAGAGAGTATTAAATTCTTTGATATTGAGACACAAAGGTCGACAGAGGAGGTAGAGACCATTGAAATTTACCCGAACATATATGAGGGTAATGAAGCAGAAGAGATGGTTGACTACTTTTCTTTTACGAAAGGAGAGTCAACAGTATGGATAACCGACTATGAATTTTTCACGCAACAGATTGCTTTGTTGAAGGAGCATCAGAAGGAGGGTCAGGAGCTACTGGATAAAGAAGCATTTGTAAGGGGAATTGAAAAACATAAAAGAGTGTTTTTCGGACCTCTCTCAAAGGGATTCAAAGAACATGCGACTCTCTCCTATCATACAACTCCACAGCCAACTTTTAACAAAAATTTTGAATTGCTGGCAAAGGAGATATCCGATAAGACATCTCAGGGGTATTCCGTATCAATTCTGAGCGACAACCCAAATCAACTGGAGAGACTGCGTCAGATTTTTGAATCTTTCGAAAACTTGAAGGTGGTTTTTGACACAAAAACCTTCACTTTGCACGAGGGATTTATAGACCATATTTCTAAGATATGCCTCTATACCGACCACCAGATTTTTGAAAGATATCATAGGGTTAAGACGCAGCGATCGGTGGAAAAAAGTGAGAGACTCACTATTAATGAACTGAATTCCTATCAGATAGGCGACTATATTGTACACATTGACCATGGAACCGGTCAGTTTGGAGGGCTGGTAAAGACTCAGATAAACGGGAAGCAGCAGGAGGCCATTAAGCTAATATATAAGGACGGGGATGTAATTTTTGTCTCAATTCACGGACTTCACAGAATTTCAAGATATAAATCCAAGGATTCAGCACCACCAAGAATATATAAACTTGGTACAGGAACTTGGCAGAAACTAAAGAGCCAGACAAAGTCGAAGGTAAAGGATATTGCAAAGGATCTTATTGACCTTTATGCAAAAAGAAGGGACGCAAAGGGATTTGCCTTCTCGCACGACTCATATATGCAAAACGAACTGGAAGCATCCTTCATTTATGAAGACACACCAGACCAGATGAAAGCCACTAAGGCAATAAAAGAGGACATGGAGCAATCGTTTCCTATGGACAGGCTGGTTTGCGGTGATGTTGGTTTTGGTAAAACGGAAATTGCAATAAGGGCAGCATTCAAGGCGGTTTCCGACAGCAAACAGGTGGCATTGCTTGTCCCTACAACAATTCTGGCATTGCAGCATTATAAAACCTTTAGCAGAAGGCTCAGGGATTTCCCGTGCAACATAGAATATATAAGCAGATTAAAGGGGACAAATGCAATAAAGGAGATAATCCAGGATCTTGAAAAAGGGAAAATTGACATTATAATAGGAACACACAGGCTCCTTAACAAAGAGATTAAATTCAAGGATCTTGGACTGCTTATAATTGACGAAGAACAGAAATTCGGCGTTGCAGCAAAAGAGAGACTGCGTCAGCTTAAGCTTGATGTGGATACCCTCACTCTTACGGCGACACCAATACCAAGAACCTTGCAGTTCTCCCTGTTGGGCGCAAGAGATTTGTCAATAATAAACACCCCACCGCCAAACAGACTCCCTGTACAGACAGAGATAATAGACTTTAACGAAGAGAACATAAGAGATGCGATAAACTTTGAGGTAGAGAGAGGGGGCCAGGTGTTTTTTGTACATAATAGAGTGGAGGATATAAAGGCCGTTGAAGATATTGTAAAAAGGTTGTGCCCCGATGTAAAGACCTGTATTGGACATGGCCAGATGGAGCCAACAGAACTGGAGAAGGTTACACTGGACTTCATGGCAGGTGACTACGATGTTCTTATAGCTACAACCATCATAGAAAACGGTATTGACATACCTAATGCCAACACAATTATCATAAACCATGCTCAGAACTTTGGTCTTAGCGACCTTCATCAACTAAGGGGCAGGGTGGGAAGGTCAAACAACAAAGCATTCTGTTATCTGATAGTTCCACCGCTGATTTCAATAACAGAAGATGCAAGAAGGAGGCTAAGGGCAATAGAGACATTCTCCGACCTTGGCAGCGGTTTTAATATTGCAATGCAGGATCTGGATATAAGAGGGGCAGGGAACCTTCTGGGAGGAGAACAAAGCGGTTTTATTGCCGATATGGGCTTTGAAACATACCAGAGAATTCTGGCAGAAGCATTTTCGGAGCTAAGAGAGGAGAGAGGAATAGAAGAGATATCCGACAGGGGACAAAAAGATTATGAATATATTTCTGACTGCAGCATAGATACGGACCTGGAGATACTTATACCAGACGAGTATATTGGAATAACTGCAGAGAAGATAAGACTTTACAAGGAACTGGATGCAATAACAGACGAGCGTGAGCTACTTCAGTTTCTTGATGCAATGAGAGACAGGTTTGGACCAATTCCCGAACAAGTGACCCAACTTGCCTACACAGTAAGATTAAGGAGGCTTGCTGTTGAACTTGGTTTTGAAAAAATTGTCCTTAAAAACGGTATGATGCTTGCCTACTTTGTAAGCAATCAACTCTCTTCTTACTACAAATCTGACCATTTTGCCAAAATTCTGGAGTTTCTCCAAAAACAAGCTAAGCGCTTCAGGTTAAAGGAACAAAAGGACAAACTATACATTACTGTTAATTCTGTAGAGAGTGTTGAGAGGGCATATAAAATATTTTTAGAGATGAAGTCCTGATAATTTATAACTTTGCAAATTGTGACGAACCTTATAATTGATATAGGAAATACATCCCTTAAAGCGGCATATGCCGATGGTGTTGAACTGGGGCAGACCCATAAATATCAGGGAGAGAACGCGTTGGAGTTTATTAAAGATCTTACTTTAGTAAAGCGGCCGCATATTTTGATAATATCTTCGGTAAGGTTCTTTGACGAAGCATTTTATGGATCACTTGAGGGTGTTTGTAATAAACTGATAGTCCTGAACGAAAAAACAAAGCTCCCCATTAAAAACAGATATTCAACTCCGTCTACCTTAGGGCCTGACAGGCTGGCTGCTGCGGTTGCCGCCTCTGACCTCTTTCCCGACAGGAATTGCATTATATTTGATTTCGGAACAGCATTGACTATAGATTTTTTAAGTGATAAAGGAGAATTTCTTGGGGGCAATATTTCTCCGGGCTTAAGAACGAGATTTAAGGCCTTAAATCATTATACTCAACAACTTCCCTTGCTTGAAAACCCCGATGAAGTAAACCCTTCGGGCAGGACAACAAGAGAAGCAATTGAGAGCGGTGTTGTTTTAGGTCTGATTTTTGAAGTTGAAGGTTATATAGGTCGTTATCCAGATCATATTTATATTTTTACCGGAGGAGATGCGATTTATTTTGCAGAAAAATTGAAAAGTTCCATATTTGTAGTTTACAATTTAGTGTTGATGGGTTTGGCCCGTATAGCAGATTACCATGCGAAATCTTAAAAAAATTCAGAAAGGAGTATTCTTAATTACTCTGCTTCTATTCAGTCAGCAAATTATTGCACAAAGTACTGATGCCTTAAACTCATTTACACCATACTCAATCTTCGGATTGGGCGATGTGTTGAGACCAGGCACAGCTTTTAACAAGGGAATGGGGGGTATTGGCGTAGGTGTCAGAGACAATCGTGTCATAAATTACCTCAACCCAGCCTCTGTTGCAGAGAGGGATTCCCTGGCATTCATGCTTGACTTTGGACTGGAGCAGAAGAATTTTTATATGTCTGACAACACCACAAGGTCGGCCTACAATGCATTCAACATGCACCACCTGATGTTGACCCTTCCAATCTACAAGAGATCTGCATTGATAGTGGGAATCACACCATACAGCAGTGTCGGCTACAAATTTGAGCAGACCGAGACAAATCCTGTAATCATTGCAGAGATGGGTGATATCAAATATCAGAAATACGGGACCGGAGGAATAAACAGATTCTTTTTGGGCGGCTCAATGAAGCTTTCCAAAAACTTGTCGTTTGGAGCCGAGGGTATATATTATTTTGGGACAATAGACAGATATTCAAATATTCTGTTCACTTCAAACGCAGCTTCGTACAGGAGCATAAAGACAGGCATGGACTATGTTGTCGGATCGATTTCCGGGAAACTGGGATTGCAATATTCTCTTAAACTACCTAAAGACAAGAGCCTTACATTGGGTGCCACATACCTTCTCAACTCCAAATTGAGGGGCGACCTTACAAGGTACTCATTTGCAGTTAACAGCGCTGGAACGACAGATACTGTAACATTTAACCTCTCTACCAAAACCGAAATTGAAATACCATCTGAGATAGCTCTGGGTGCATCACTCAGAAAAACAGACAAATGGATGATAGGAGCAGATTTTATAAGGCAGGATTGGAGAAACGCCTCTTTCACTGCTACACCGGGAGTGAATTTTGCTCCGTCTCTCAGCAATACTTTTAAATTCGGATTTGAATTCACGCCAAACAGATACGACGTTAGATATTATTTCAGAAGGGTAACTTACAAAGGGGGAGCATATTATGAAAAATCATATATGAGCCTTGGTGGCCATCAGGTTAACTCTGCAGGATTGACTCTGGGAGCAAGTTTCCCAATCTTCAGAGGGTATAATTCACTAGGAGTTGCTGTTGACATGGGCCAGAGGGGAAGTATTAAAAACAATATGGTCAGAGAAAGATATCTTATGTTTGTAGTCAACATAAGTCTGTTTGACCCGTCCTGGTTCAAAAAATATAAATACGACTAATTATAGAGTAATAAACATACAATATTAATATTCAATTTTATGAAGAAAGCAACCATTTTATTTGTAATAGCTATCATGACATTTGGGATGTCAACCGGCTATGCTCAACCAGGCAAATATGGCAACGGTAAAGATAGCGTAGAGTGTAAAAACAGCCTGAGTTTCTATTCGGATTATATGAAACAGGGAAATTTAGTAGAAGCTATTCCTCTCTGGAGAGAAGCTTTCAGAATTTGCCCTCCGGGTATAAGAGCAACTTTTTATCAACACGGAGAGAAGATATTCAAGTATCTTATTGAGAAAAACAAAAGTAATCCACAACTAAGAAATAAGCTGATTGATTCTTTGTTTTTGATGTACGATCTCAGAACAGAGTATTTTCCTAAATATGCTATAGGAGCCCAGACCAACAAAGCGTTTGACATGTTTGAATATATGGGAGACAAAAGTCCTAAGGTATTTGAGGCCCTTGGAAATGTTGTCAAATTGTCGGGAAACAGTACAGATCCTTCAATTTTGGTTATTTATATGCAAGTAGCAGTGAACTTGTTCAATGACAAGCAAATATCTGCAGACAAAGTACTAGATTTATATTCTCAGCTGACACCTATTGCTGAATCTCAGGTTAAAGCGAATGTTCCTGAAGCGCAACAGGCAAAAAAAGGTATCGACATTTTGTTTGCAAACAGCGGAGTAGCAAGTTGCGAAAACATTGTTGCAATGTTTGGTCCTAAGTTCAAGGAGAATCCTAATGATAAAGAGCTTGTTTCAAGAATTGTAAGGCTATTGAACGACGCACAATGCTTCAAAGAGGAACTTTATGTAAATACAGTAGAGGCGCTTCACAGACTTGACCCTTCATATAAATCAGCTCAGTATCTTTACAGACTTTACTCATTAAGAGATGAACATCAGAATGCTATAAAACTTCTACAGGAGGCAATTAACTATCCGGAATCAAATGATACAGAAGATGCAGAGATGATGATTGATATGGCTACCTATTACTTCCAGAAAATGGGAAGTCCGGTAAAAGCAGCTGAAGCTGCAAGGATGGCTATCCAAAAAAGCACAAATGTTGCAGGAAAGGCAAATTACATTCTTGGACTAATATGGGCCTCACAAAAATGCAGTGGGACAGAAGTAGAGCAAAGAGCTAAATATTGGGTGGCGGTTGATTATTTTACTAGAGCAAAAAGTTTTGCCGATGCCGCACCTCTTATGGAGGAGCTTACAAGCCGCATAAGAGAGTACTCTCAGTACTTCCCTTTGCAGGAAGAGGCGTTTATGTTTGATATCGTTGATGGATCGTCATATACAGTTTCATGTGGAGGAATGAGCGCAACTACAACTGTAAGAACCAGAAAACAGTAAGAACCAGAAAACAGTAAGAACCAGAAAACAGTAAGAACCAGAAAACAGTAAGAACCAGAAAACAGGTTGTGAATAAAAAGATTAACAGAGTACATAACTTTCTTATGGTAGCAGCCACTTTTGTGGTTGCTACCATCATTTTGTCGTGCAAGGAGAGTCTGCCGGCAACAGACTCTGTAAATCCGGCTGCCTTTCCTAGCCAGATAATTGAAAACATGTCTGTTCAACAGACAGACGGGGGCATTGTGGTAATGCGGGTAGAGGCGCCAGTAATGGAGAGGTTTACCGACGAAAAGGAGCCATACGATAATTTTCCAAAGGGAATAAACGTTAAGGCGTTTACAAAGGAGGGTCTCCTGGAGACAGAAATAAGGGCAAATTTTGCAAAACATACCAACGCCTCTACGGAGGAGATCTGGGAAGCTCATGGGAATGTGGTTGTTAATAACTACATCAAAGGAGAAAAAATGGTCACAGACACCCTTTTCTGGGACAGGGTGAACAAGAAGATTTTTACAAGATGCTGGGTTAAGCTCACCACACCTGACCTGTTTATGCAGGGCTACGGAATGGAGTCTGATGACAGAGCGAGTAATGCTATAATTTTAAGACCATTTGACAGTTATGCGATTGTTTCGAGGGACTCTACGGAGGTGACTTACATAGATACAATAAATTTTATTGGTCCGTTATTTACTAAAAAAAAGTAACATGATTGCCTTAATAGCTCTTGCCTTTGCTTCTTTGGCCGTTATGGCCCTGTATACTGCTCTGCAAAGAGCATTCAGGTGCTACAACATGCTAAAGGTAGAAGTTGACAAAAAACAGGAAAAAGCATATGCAGAGATTGTCGATAAACTATCCCAGGAAAAGGGAGAGGTCATTGCCTCTTTAAGGGTGGGCAGAACAATTTCGTTGCTTGTGTTTACATTGTCGCTCGCTGCTGTTTTGGACCCTCTCCTGTCGCAGTTCACTGACCTGGGCAGAGGATTGATCATCGCCATAGAGATCATGGGAATCGCCCTTATTGTACTCTTGGTTGCCGTATTCGTTCCGTTTGCAGTCTCTACAAGGAATCCAAACCGGATACTTGAATCGTTCTACTGGTTTGCAAGTTTTTCATATACAATATTCTCTCCTCTGGCAAAAAAAATCGTGAAAAGGGAGGGAATTGTAATGGAAGAACCGGGAAAGGATATTGCAATTTTTCAGAATGCTCTTAATTTTTCGGATGTAATACTAAGAGAGTGCATGGTTCCGAGAACTGAGATTTGTTCGATAGCAGAAGATGCCTCCTTCGAAGAGTTGCTGGCCCTATTTGCCGATTCCAACTATTCCCGGATAATTGTCTACAGGGAAAACATAGACAGAATAATAGGATATGTGCATTCACGAGATCTTTTTAATGGCGAAAAACCTATAAATGAGCTCATAAGGGACATCGATTATCTTCCCGAAACTATGAGTGCCCAGTCGTTGCTTAAAATACTTACAAAAAGCAAAAGATCCATTGCCGTTGTCCTGGACGAATATGGAGGAACTGCAGGAATTGTTACGCTGGAGGACCTTATTGAGGAAATTTTCGGAGAGATTTCAGACGAGCTAGACAAGGAAGAGTTAATAGAAAAAAGAATTTCTGATAACGAATTTATTTTTTCGGCAAGGATTGAGATTAAATACCTAAACAGAATATATGGACTCGAAATTCCAGAATCGGAAGATTATGAGACTTTAGCAGGTTTCATAACCTATTTCCATGAAAACATTCCATCGGAAGGAGATGTTCTTGAATATGGAAACATGTACTTTACAATTTTAAAAACTACCTCAAACAGAGTTGAAAAGGTAGAGTTGAGAATAGTTGAAGAATAAAGAGATTATAAAAAAAATTACTATCTTCGCGCCCTACAAGAAAATAACTAAAAACTAATACAAAATGGCAGTTCTAGAGAAGATCCGCGTTAAAATGGGAGCTTTTATAACACTTCTCATTGGTGTTGCACTACTCTCGTTTATTATAGACGCAGACACATTTCAATCGGCAATCTCTATGTTCTCTTCTAAAAACGATATAGGAGAGATGAACGGGAAGGTAATCTCTTATAGAGATTTCCAAAAGAAAATAGATTATTACACACAGATTCATCAACTTACAACAGGCTCTAGTGCGCTTGACGAACAAGGTCAGGAGATGGTAAATCAGAGTGCATGGCAGGAACTGATCAGCGAGAATGTTCTGATTCCGGCTATAGAAGAAGCAGGTCTGGCTGTTGGGGATGACGAATTGTTCGACCTGAGTCAGGGTTCAAAGATATCTCCTGTTCTTCTGAGAGAGCAGTCTTTTGTTACTCCGGACGGTCAGTTTGACAGAGAGAAACTGGTTCAGTTTATCAAAGCCATTCCTCAGGATAATTCCGGCAATCTTTCTACATACTGGCAGTATCTGGAAAAGGGAATGAAAAATGAGCAGATGTTTACAAAATACATCTCTCTTCTTGCAAAGAGCAATATCTCAAATCCAATTGAACTTAGAAGGACAATTGAAGAGAACAATGTAACTTCTGATGTTTCTTTCATTATTCAGCCTTACGGAATGAGCCCGGATACTACGATCGCTGTAACCAAGCAGGAGATAAGAGAGTACTACAATAAAAACAAGAGCAACTTTGAGCAAAAGGCTAACAGAGATATTGAATATGTTGTATTTGAGGTAGTTCCGTCATTACAGGATGTTAATCTTGCTGAGGCCGATATCAATAAGGTTTATGACGAATTCGTTACTACAACAAACCTTAAAACATTTCTGGCAAGAAACTCGGATAATGCTCTTAACCCATATTTCTACAAGGCGGGCGAACTTGCTGCAATCTCTCCGGTTCTGGACAGTTTCGCATTTAAAGCAAGCGTATCGTCGGTTCTTCCTGTATATCAGGAGGGCAACACTTTCAGGGCAGCAAGAATCAGTGCAATCAAACAAGTTCCTGACTCAGTTAATGTTCAGCATATTCTTATTCAAAACACCGACAAAGCAATTGCAAAGGCAAAAGCAGACTCTCTTATTAAACTTATCGAGGGAGGTGCCGATTTCAGCCAGATAGCAGCAGCTAACTCTGCTGACAAGAACCCTAATGCTGCATCTCCAGGGGACCTTGGATGGATGACCCAAAGTTATAGCATCCCTGGTTTTGACACATGTTTTGTTCTTGCTCCGAACAAGCTGATTACAATTGAAACCAACTATGGTCTTCATATTGTAAGAGTCAAGGAGAAAACAAAACCAGTAACAAAGGTTCAACTGGCTATATTACAAAAAGATGCCGTTGCCAGCAAGGAGACCTTCCAGACTTTCTATTCAAAAGCAAATGATTTGGTTTCCAAATCTGATGGGAAAATTGAAAAATACAACGCTGCAGTTAAAGAGATGAACCTCTCTCCTGTTCCGGCAAATGGAATACTAAAGGGAGCAAAAACCGTTGCCACATATAAAAATACACGTGAAATAAGCCGTTGGGCATTCGATGCAAAGGTTGGCGATGTTTCACAGATTATCTCTGTTGACAACAAATACTTCTTTGTAGTTGCACTTACCGCTGCACGCGAAGAGGGAATTCCGGAACTTGAAGCAGTTGAATCAAATATTACAGCAATCCTCAAGAAAGAGAAGAGTAACGAAAAGATGCTTGCAAATATCAAAGAGCAAGTTAAAGGTTTGACAACTCTTGATGCAATTGCCGGCAAACTAGGCTCTACTATCAGCAAACAGACCGGAATATCTTTTGGTGCAATCGGATCACAATCGTTTGACCCTAAGTTTGTAGGATCGGTTGCCGGAGCTAAGGAAAACTCTCTTACAGGCCCTATAGGCGGCAATGTGGGCGTTTATATCTTCAATGTTGATGCAAGACAAACAGGTGCATTCTTTACAGAAGACGACGCAAAGGCAAGAGCTAGTCAAATGTTTGGTTACCAAATGCAAATGTTGCCTTCTATTCTTGAAAAGGCAGCTGGCGTCAAGGATTACAGGACAAATTTCTTTTAGGGTATATAGGGACGCACATTGTGTGCCCAGTTTAAAAAATAAAAACCGTTCCAATTTGGGGCGGTTTTTTACTTTGTTCTCTGGCAGAGGTGTTAGCATATGGTTGATTTGCAAATGCTTGCGAAATGGTCTATAAATCAGATAAATATACAATTAGTTGATTATCTGATAACTGCTAAAGGCTTTGGCAGAGCCTACACGTTAAAGCGGAAGTGCATGATGTCGCCGTCCTGAACGACGTACTCCTTGCCCTCTACGCCCAGCTTGCCGGCCTCTCTGCAGGCTGCTTCTGAGCGGTACTTAATATAATCTTCATATTTGATGACCTCTGCACGTATGAAGCCCTTTTCGAAGTCGGTGTGTATAACGGCAGCGGCCTGAGGAGCCTTTGTTCCCTTGTGAATTGTCCATGCCCTTACCTCCGGAACACCGGCTGTAAAATAGGTTTCTAGGTTTAGAAGTGAGTATGCGGCGCGGATAACACGTGAAACTCCAGACTCTTCCAGGCCTATTTCATTTAAAAACATCTGTCTCTCTTCGAAGCTCTCAAGTTCGACAATCTCCGACTCAATTTTTGCTGCAACTATAAGCAGTTGTGCATCTTCGCCCTTTATGGCCTCCTTTACACTTTCTACAAACGCATTTCCCTCCTTTGCAGACTTCTCGTCCACATTGCAGACATAAAGAACAGGTTTGTCGGTAAGTAAAAACAACTCTTTAGCCAACTTCCTGTCTTCCGCATTATCAATTTTTACTGTACGTGCCGATTTACCTTGCTCTAAAACCTCTTTATACTTGAGAAGGATATCGTATAGCCTCTTGGCGTTCTTGTCTCCGCCGGTTTGTGCCTGTTTATGCGCCTTGCTGATTCTGTTTTCTACAGTCTCGAGGTCCTTTATCTGCAGTTCGGTGTCAATTATCTCTTTGTCTCTTACCGGATTGACGCTGCCGTCCACATGAATCACATTTGGGTCCTCGAAGCAACGTATTACATGAATGATGGCGTCGGTTTCCCGGATATTGGCAAGAAACTGATTGCCAAGACCTTCTCCTTTGCTGGCACCTTTTACCAGCCCTGCTATATCTACAATCTCTACCGTGGCAGGGATAACCTTGTGAGGTTTTACCAGCTTTTCAAGTACCTGGAGTCTTTCGTCAGGCACTATTGTGGAACCAATGTTAGGCTCAATTGTGCAAAAAGGAAAGTTTGCAGATTGTGCCTTGCCGGAACTTATACAGTTGAACAATGTTGATTTTCCGACGTTGGGAAGGCCTACTATACCGCATTGAAGTGACATTTTTCCTGAATTTAATTAGTTGAGAAGGCAAAAATAGCTAATAATTACGGGAAAATCTAAAATCAGATAAAACGGACATCAAATCAGATAATTAGAAACTCGAGGCGACTAATAAAGACGTATTGTTCTTACTTTTATATATGAAAATTGAGTCTGTTAAAATGATATTTATGAAATGTGCAGGGATGGCATTGGTGCTGATTTTAGCAGTTATGTTTACAGAAAAGAGGAGTCTGACGGGGCGGTATATTGTCATGTTCTGGAACCTGGAAAACTATTTTGATACATTTGATGACCCTCAGACGTCTGACAATGAGTTCACTCCGTTTGGGGAGAGGCACTGGAGCTGGAAAAAGTTCATTGCAAAAAGGAATGGGATTGCAAAGGTGATTATTTCTGCCGGCGAGGAGACAAACTATCCTGCACTGGTTGCTCTGGCAGAGGTGGAAAACAGGTTTGTACTTGAACAACTGGTACGAAGCACACCCCTTGCTTTGCTCAACTATCGGGTTGTTCACAGGGACTCTCCGGATGAGCTGGGTATAGATGTGGCGCTTTTGTACAGAAAGGATGTTTTCAGGCCACTTTCGGTTGATTTCATATATGTGCCACTGCCGGATTCTGCTGCAAAAACAAGGCTGATTATGTACGTTAAAGGGGTATTTGAAGAACTGGACACACTTCATCTTTTTGTCAACCACTGGCCATCTAAGTTTGGAGGGGAGGAGGCATCTCTCCCGAACAGGTTAGCAGCGGCAAAAACGTTGAAAAATAAAACAGATTCAATTTTTGCAAAGAATATGAATGCAAATATTTTGCTCACCGGTGATTTTAATGACACCCCGGATTCTCACATTTTTAATGCCTTTGATAAATTCACAAATCTGGCAAAAAGGCTCTTCCTGAAAGGGGAGGGGACCATCAGATACAGGGGTCAGTGGGAGCTTATAGATCAGTTTATGGTTTCCAGAAACCTTTTAAACAGAAAAGAACCAATATTTTGCGACACATCGGCAATGAAAATTTACAAACTGCCGTTACTTTTAGAAAAGGATAAGGAGTACCTTGGGCTTAAGCCAAAAAGAAGCTATACCGGGCCCAGATATAACTGTGGGATAAGTGATCATTTGCCGATAGTTATTTCAATTGAAAAAATGGATACCTTTGCACCATGTATGTAAAAGCAAAAAAATCACTTGGCCAGCATTTTCTTAAAGATCTGGGCATTGCAAGAAGGATTGTTGAGAGCCTTACTATTGATGAAGGAACGGAGGCGGATGGAGTATCTGCTGGAGTAACTGATGTAATAGAGGTGGGCCCGGGAACGGGTGTGCTTACTCAGTATCTGATTGAGGACCCAAAAATAAGACTGACTGTTGCCGAGATTGACAGGGAGTCTGTGGAGTACCTGAAAATTCATTTTCCACAACTGGGGGAGAGGCTGCTGGAGGGGGACTTTCTGAGGATGGATCTGGCGAAACAGTTTGACGACAAATTTCTGGTTATCGGGAACTTCCCGTACAACATCTCTTCGCAGATATTTTTCAAGGTAATTGATTACAAGGAGCGTGTTCCAATGGTTGTGGGGATGATTCAGAAAGAGGTTGCCGAGAGGCTGGCCTCTCCTCCGGGGAAGAAAAACTATGGCATTCTTTCTGTCTTGCTGCAGACATGGTACGATATAGAGTATCTCTTTACTGTGGATGAACATGTTTTCAATCCACCGCCAAAGGTAAAATCGGCAGTTATACGATTAAAAAGAAACACAAGAAAATCAATAGATTGCGATGAAAGGTTGTTTAAAATGGTGGTCAAGACATCATTTAACCAACGCCGCAAAGCAATAAGGAATTCAATAAAGCCACTGCTGAACGGAGTTGTCCTCTCAGACAGTTACCTTCTTGGACAACGTCCGGAACAGTTGTCGGTAGAGGAATTTATTGAGCTTACCAAGCTGATTGATTCTGCTATTTAGAATTAATTGCATCAACCGGATTAAGTCGGGCCGCAGTATAAGCAGGAATGAACCCCGATACAATGCCAATTACAGAAGAGATAATCAGGCCACGGATTATATTGTATGCACTAAGTTCCATTGGAAAAGCAGGATTCCCCTGCGTCGCCAGCACAACCCCCATTACCATCAGCAATCCTATCACTCCTCCGGCAAGTGCAAGAACGGCTGCCTCGGCCAGGAACTGTGTAAGAATCATATATTTCTTTGCTCCCAGAGCCTTCTGGATACCTATCAGGTTTGTTCTCTCCTTTACTGAGACGAACATTATATTGGCGATTCCGAAACCGCCGATCAGTATTGAAAAACCTCCGATGATCCACCCTGCGAGGTTAATGCCACCAAAGATTGCCTTTGTCTGATTAAGCAGGAATGTCATTTCGTTTAATGCAAAATTGTCTGACTGGTTTGGTTTCAACCGGCGGATGGACCGTAGCAACTGTTTCATTTCCAGAAGAAATTCCTCTCTGTTGGCTGTTTCAAGTGGTTTGACACAGATCATTGAACCTGCGTTACGGGCATTTACTATGGTGCTTGCGTATCTGTAAGGAATCAAGATTGAATTATCGGTATCAAATATGTTTACTATGCTCTCACCTGCTTTTTTCTGGACACCTATCACCCTTGCTGTGCTTGACCCAACCTTTATAACTTTGTTGAGAGGGTCTTCCCCTTTGAAGAGAGCCTCTGCAACAGAGAAGCCAAGGATGACAACCGGAGTTGAGGATTGTGCCTCAAAGGTTGAAAAGTATCTTCCCTGTTCTATCTCTACATTTGATATTTTATCCCAGTCACTAGTGGGAGCAGTAATGAATCCTCCGGAAAAGGAGTTTCTCTTATATCGTATGTTTTTGTTTGTGAAGATTACA
>Ga0079306_1001575_pt1 | contig 14748 bp, 11 predicted proteins | sample Methanotroph_Enr_FD_79181 | JGI IMG/M metagenome (GOLD analysis project Ga0079306, IMG submission 79181) | Enriched soil microbial communities from Old Woman Creek wetland in Ohio, USA - Methanotroph_Enrichment_5 | ecosystem: Environmental > Terrestrial > Soil > Wetlands | place: USA: Ohio...
AGGCGCTGGCTTTTCTTCACAACACTTCCCAGCGCCGGGGACCATCAGCGGGTGTCCCTTACCGAACAACCCGCTGAAAGCCATCCGCCGAATACCTCTATTTGTTTTTCGGAAGGAATGCATACGGCAACCGGGTGTCGTATTAAAACAATACCTCTGATAAACGGTTTCCAGATTCGTGGATCAGAGCCCGGTTTTTTTGAATTGCCCTGATGAAATTGAAAATCTTACTGGCCCTACCCAAGAATTTCCTTTAAGAGAAACACCAGAAGAGGTAAGTTGTCGACTATTAAAGTCACGAATTAGAACAAATCGTAGGTCTCCAAAAACATCAGAAAAGTGAAAAAATGAAATATCTTTACGTAGATAATTTTCGTGGATTCCAAAAGACTTTCATCCCAATATTCGATGTTAATTTTCTGGTCGGTGAAAACAGTACCGGAAAAACCTCTATATTGAGTCTCTTGAAATTATTATCATCAAGAGATTTTCAGTTTAGGTTACAATTTAATACTGATGAAATTAACTTCGGTTATTTTAAAGACATTGTGAGTGCTGGAACCATCGACAAATCTTATTTTGATATAGGTTTGGTTGCTGAGGTTCCAGCAACCAAAGATCGTGAAGGTAGAATAAACGCCTCTCTTTATACATTTAAAGAGGAAAAAGGCACTGGCATGCCCACTATTAAAAGATATTCATGCCAACCCGGGAAATTCGAATTAAGTTTTGCTTTTTCAAAATCATATATAAAAGTAAAACATAATCAAGTCTCGAAGGTCACTGATTGTGACGAATTTATTTCAGATAGATTTTCATCGTGGATTCAAGATCATCGAAACGATGATAAAGGCTTCAAAAAATTAAACAAAGAGCAGCTTCAAGGTGCCGTTCCATTAGCAGTTCTCACCTCTATGGTTTACGATAAACTAGAAGGAGAAAAGGAAATTGATAATGATCGGCTGGTATATCATTTTCAGGATTATCCTATTTTCGACGAAGAGATAGCATGGCTTGCCCCCATCAGATCAAAACCTAAGCGAACGTACGATTCTTATACATCAGATTATTCTCCAGAAGGTGAGCACGTGCCATATTTAATAGAGAAGATTTTTGATGGGAGCTCAAATGCTGGTTTGTTGAGAAACTTCTTGGAATCTATAGGCAAAGAAAGCGGACTTTTTGATGGAATATCTGTTAAAAAATACGGAAAATCAGCCACATCTCCTTTTAGACTGGATGTAATTATAAGCAATAATTTACTAAATGTTTGTAATGTAGGGTACGGCGTTTCACAAGCATTGCCTGTGCTTGTGGAATTGTATCTTAGAAGGAAAGGTACTTGGTTTGCAATTCAACAACCAGAGGTGCATTTGCACCCAAAAGCCCAAGCAGCATTAGGAAGTCTGTTTTTTAAGATGGCCTCATTCGATAAAAAGCATTTTTTTATCGAAACCCACAGTGAATATACTATTGACAGATATAGAATGGAGTATCGTAAAATAGAAGATAACCAAGCTCCGGAGTCTCAGATTTTATATTTTGAAAAATCTGAAAATGGAAATCTCGTGCATAACATCGTTATTAAAGATAATGGAGACCTGCCGGAAGAACAGCCAGAGGGTTATAGGGACTTTTTTATAAAAGAACAAATGGATGCTTTAGGTTTATGATATGTGTATAATTATTGATACATGTGCGCTCGCAGGAGTCTTTGAACCAAGCTCAGAAAAGCATGAAGCTTTTAAGCCTGTTCTTGAATGGATAGTGTTTGGTAAGGGAAAAATTGTATACGGTGGGACAAAATATAAAGAAGAACTTCGAAAGGCGATAAAATACCTAAAGATTCTTTTAGAATTTAAAAAAGGAGGGAAACTTAAAGAAATTGATTGTAACTCTGTTGATAGATTCGAAAAAACAATAAAAAGTCATGTTCAAAACGCTTGTAATGATCCTCATTTAATAGCCATCGTGAGTGCATCGGGATGTAGAATAATTTGCACCTTGGATATCAAAAGTTTTAAGTATTTACAGAAATCCGACTTATATCCTGTTGGTATTAAGAAGCCTAAAATTTACCAAAACACAACTCATAAAAAACTTTTAGTCGATGAGAACATCGCAACGGTGTGCAAGCCTGCGTTAAAAGGTGGAAAAGAACTGGCTAAAATACTAAAGAACTAGCGAATATACTAACTGTTAAGCAAGATCGAGAAACGTAGGAAAGAGCGTAGGAATCGAAGGGAAAAGAAAAAGGGGTTAAGACTTAAGTCTTAACCCCTTGATTTTATTTTGGTAGCGGGGACAGGATTTGAACCTGTGACCTTCGGGTTATGAGCCCGACGAGCTACCAGACTGCTCCACCCCGCGTTAAGGAGCCATCAATATACACCCGTCGGATATTATGTCAATTACTATTTGTCCGGGGTCCGTCCTTTTCCATGTCCTTGGCCAGCAGGGCGATCTTGTCGATGATCTCCACCGGCAGGCGTGAAAGTTTGCCGTCGCGGGTGACGGCGGCGTGCACGGTATAGCCTTTGACCAGGAGTTTCGGTCGTTCGAGCTGGTCTTCTGCGCGAAGGATGCGGTAGTTGAACCGGCATTTGAGGCTGGATACTTCGGCGACGGTCGTTTCGATGGTCAGCAGGTCGTCGTAGAAGGCCGGCGCCTTGTAGCGTGACCAGCATTCGGTAACCGGCAGCACCAGGCCGAGCGATTCGATATGGCGGTAGGAACAGACCCAGGCGCGCATCAGCTCGGTCCTGCCGATTTCAAAGTAGCGGAGATAGTTGGCGTTATAAACGACCCCGCCGGCGTCGGTATCGCCGTAGAGGACCCGGGTGGTTGTACGAAATATATGTTCCTGCATGGTCTGTCGTTCCGGTTTCCGCTTATGACTGGGTGAGCAGTTTCTCGATGAGCCGGTGCCCGGCATCCAGGCCGTTGCCGCAGGTAGCATCATGCTCCCGGCAGCTCTTTTCGCTGAAGGTCCGGCCGGATCCCTCCTTCTGCTCGCGCGAATCGTAGAGCAGGGTGGGGACCGGGTCGGAGACATGGGTCCTGAGCGATATGGGCGTGAAGTGATCCATGGTGACCACTACCCGGAACTCTTCGCCGGTCTGCCGCAGGTGGTCGACGATGGGCCGCACGATGCGGCTGTCGAAGTCCTCGATGGCGGTGATCTTGGCGGGCACCGATCCCTGGTGGCCGGCCTCGTCCGGGGCTTCCAGATGGACGAAGACGAAGTTGCCGTCTTTCAGCGAGTCGATGGCCGCCTGAGCTTTGCCTTCATAATTGGTGTCGATGTAGCCGGTGGCGCCGGGCACGTCGATGACGGAGAGTCCTCCCACCACGCCGAGGCCTTTTAGCAGGTCGACGGCGCTGATCATGCTGCCGCGGATGCCGAACCGGTCGGTAAGCGTCGGCACGGAGGGCATCTTGCCTTCGCCCCACAGCCAGATGAGCGAGGCCGGATTCTTGCCGGCGCGGATGCGGGCGAGATTGACCGGGTGGTCGGCCAGCACCCGGCGGGCGCAGTCGAGCAGTTCTTTCCAGGCCGGCTGGGCAAGGTATTGGTTCCAATGGCCGGTGACGTCCTGTTCGATATGGTCGTGGGGCGGTACGGTGACAAAGCCGGGATGCTCGCCTTTAAAGATCACCAGATGTCGATAGCTGACGCCCGGCTTGAAATGGAACTGGTCGGTGGCGCACTCGGCCTCCAGATCGGCGATAAGAATGTGGGCCTCCTCGTTGCTGATGTGGCCGGCACAGAAATCCCGCAGGGTCACCCGGCCGCCGGCGTCATGGTCGAGGGTGACCAGATTGCAGCGGAAGGCGGTTTCGTCCGGGGCGAGACGGATGTTCATGGCCGCCGCCTCCAAAGGGGCTCGGCCGGTGTAGTAGGCCGCCGGATCGTAGCCCAGGAGCGACATATTGGCCACATCGCTGCCCGGCGGAAAGCCGTCGGGCACGGTTTTGGTCAGGAAGAACTCGCCCTTGCCGCACAGTTCATCCATCATCGGGGTCCTGGCCGCCTCAAGCGGAGTTTTGCCGCCCAGTTCGGCGATCGGGAAGTCGCCCATGCCGTCGCCGATAAGAATCAGGTATTTCATGGCAGGCCTATTCCGGATTGAGGAGACGGATCTTCACCGTGGGGGCGGTGCAGACCTCGTGGGCGTCGAGCTCGGCGATGGCCCCCACTACCGCATCTTCGGTCGCCTTGTGGGTCCGGAAGACGATAAAGACCGGCTCTTCCGCATCTCGGCCGTCCTGCATAACCGACTGCAGAGAAATGCCGTATTTGCCGAAGATCCCGGTAATAATCGACAGAACCCCCGGCCGATCGATGGCGGTGACGCGGAAATAGTACGGGCAGACCAGTTTCTCCATCGGCGTGATCGTCGGCTCGCCGATATGCTCGGGCAGATAGGAGAGGGCCGGGACACGGTTGATGCAGCCGTTTACGATATTGCGCCCGATATCGACCACATCGGCGGCCACCGCGCTGCCGGTCGGCATCATCCCCGCACCCTGGCCGTAGAGCAGGACATCGCCCACCGTATCGCCCTGGAACTGGATGCCGTTGAAGGCGCCGTTGATGGTGGCCAGCATATGGTCTTCCGGCACCATGGTCGGATGGACTCTCGCCTCGACGCTGTCGCCGTGGTTGCGGCTGATGGCCAGCAATTTGATGCGAAAGCCGAATTTTTTAGCGAAACGGATATCGATCGGCTCGATGCTGGAGATGCCTTCCACCGTGATGTCGCTCAATTGCACGTTCATGCCGTAGGCGATAGTCATGAGGATGGCGAGCTTGTGGGCGGTATCGATCCCCTCGACGTCGTAGGTTGGGTCCGCCTCGGCATAGCCCAGCTGCTGAGCCTCCCTCAGCACTTCCGCAAAAGGCGTGCCGTGGTCGGTCATCTGCGTGAGGATGTAGTTGGCGGTGCCGTTCAGGATTCCTTTAATGTAGTTAATCCGGTTGGCCACCAGCCCTTCCTTGAGCGCCTTGATCACCGGGATGCCGCCGCCGACGCTGGCCTCGAAGCCCACCTCCACGTTTTTCGCGGCCGCCGCCTGGAAAATCTCCCGGCCGTGGACGGAGAGCAGGGCCTTGTTGGCGGTGACGACATGCTTGCCGTGGGCGATGGCCTTCAGGATGAAGCTCCTGGCCGGCTCCATCCCGCCGATCAGTTCGACCACGATATCGATTTCCGGGTCGGTGAGGATCTCACCGGCGTCGCGGGTAAGCCGGACCGAGCTGAATTCCGCCGGCAGCACCGGCACGGCGATATCGGCAATGGCCTTCAGAACAAAGGAAGTGCCGGTCTTCTGTCGGAGGCGGTCCTGCTGGGCGAGCAGGGTTTGGGCGAGCCCCTTGCCGACCGTCCCGAAGCCGATCAGGCCCACACGAATTTCTTTCATAGTTTTCTTGACACGTTCTTGGTTGATAGGGTCGCCTTGTGCAGCTTTTGGCGGCTACTGCGGATTCCACATGCCGGAAATGCTCTCTTTTGCCAGGGAATTTTTCCTTCTCTTTCCCCGCAAGTTTTCTGAAAGTAATCGCTTTAACGGTGAAAGTCAAAAGCTATGCGGAGATATTTTTATGGCCGGAGTGGTTGTTTTGGTCTATAGTATTCAGCTTGTTACGACCCGGCAGGCAACTTTCGCGCCAGCGGATTCGGAATTCGCCGCCCGAGTGGTCTGTTTGCCTCGACCTTGCGAAAAAGAACATGGTTTCTTTCGATAGAGCAGTACAAAACGGAAAAGTTTAAAAGGAGATTGAACAATCATGGGTAAGAACATTCTGGTTTTTGGACCGAACGGCAGCGGCAAAGGCACTCAGGGCGCAATCGTACAGAAGAAATACAATATTCCCCATATCGAATCCGGGGCCATTTTCCGCGAGCATATCGGCGGCGGCACCGAGCTTGGCAAAAAGGCCAAAGCATACATCGACCGTGGCGATCTGGTCCCGGACGATATCACCATCCCGATGATGGTCGCCCGCCTGCAGAAGGCTGACTGCAAGGACGGCTGGATCCTCGACGGCTTCCCCCGTTCCAAAGATCAGGCGATTACCCTGGCCGAGACCCTGAAAAAAGAAGGTCTGGCCCTCGACTACGTGATCGAGATCCAACTCGACCGCGAGATCGCCAAGCTGCGCATCATGGGCCGCCGGCTCTGTGTCAACGACAACAACCATCCCAATCACATCGCCTTCGACGCCATCAAGCCGGTGGAGAAAGACGGCAAGCTGGTTTGCCGGGTATGCGGCGGCGAGTTGAAAACCCGTGCCGACGACCAGGATGAGGATGCCATCAACAAACGGCACAACATCTACTATGACGAAAAGACCGGCACCATGGCCGCCGTCAATTATTTCAAAAATACCAGCGGACCCAAGGTCATTTCGGTTGACGGCTCCGTTTCCATCGGCCAGGTTACCGAAGCGATCATGAAGCAGCTCTAATCACCTCGCTCTCCTCGTTGTAAAGGAGCCGAAATCGACCTGATTTCACACTGTAATCAAAGAAAGGGCCTTCCCGTCATCCGGGAATGCCCTTTTTGTCTTTCGGCCGAAAAATGATTATTGTCCTGTTTTGTGATCGCAAGAACTCCTGCCCGATTCATTTCTCCTGCCGTCATCGGTGAGGGGGCAGGGCAGGTTTGCTTTATCTCGGAAAAAATAAAAAAATGAAGAAAATCGGAAAGGTATATTTGGTTGGTGCCGGTCCAGGCGACCCCGGTCTCATCACTGTGCGCGGCAAAAGCCTGCTTGAGCGGGCCGAGGTGGTGGTGTACGACTATCTCGCCGGCAAGAAGCTGCTGAAACATGTTCCCGCCGATGCTAAGATGATCTATGTCGGCAAGAAAGGCGGCGTGCAGCATACCCACACCCAGGAGGAAATCAACCAGATGCTGGTCGATCACGCCCAGGAGGGAAAGATGGTGGTGCGTTTGAAAGGCGGCGACCCGTTCATTTTCGGGCGGGGCGGCGAGGAGGTGCAGAAACTTCATGCCGCCGGCGTCCCCTTCGAGATCGTGCCCGGCGTGACCTCGGCCACCGCCGCGGCCACCTATGCCGGAATCCCCATTACCCATCGCGACTATACCGCGACCGTTGCCTTTCTCACCGGCCATGAGGATCCGACCAAGGAGTCGTCCAAGATCGACTGGTCCAAGCTCGCGACCGGGGTCGGTACGCTGGTGGTCTACATGGGGATTAAAAACCTGCCGATTATCGTCGACAACCTTATTAAACACGGCCGCGATCCGAAAACTCCGGTAGCAGTGGTGCGATGGGCATCGACTCCCGAACAGAAGTCGGTGGTGGGCACGCTCGAAACCATCGCCCAGGTGGTCAAGGATGAAGGCATCAGGCCACCGTCGCTGATCATAGTCGGCGAGGTGGTCAATCTCCGCGACACCATCGACTGGTATGAAAAACGCCCGCTCTTCGGCAAGAAGATCATTGTCACGCGGACCCGCGAGCAGGCCAGCGAACTGGTGGCGGGACTCGAAGAGCACGGCGCCAATGTCCTGGAGTTTTCGACCATCAACATCAAGCCGGTCGAATCCTACGATATCCTCGACGGCGAGCTGGAACGGTTGAACGAGTACCACTGGATCCTCTTCACCTCGCTGAACGGCGTCAAATACTTCTTCGAGCGCCTCTATGCCAAAGGCATGGATGCCAGGGATTTGAAAGGTCCGCAACTCGCCACAGTGGGCAAGTCGACCGCCGATCTTTTGTTGAAATACGGGGTCAATGCCGATCTCATTCCCAGCACCTTCACAGGCGAGGGATTGGCCGAGAGCCTGCTCGATCAGGGGGTCGAGGGACGCAACATCCTTATCCCAAGAGCCCTGCATGCCCGTGAAATCCTGCCCGAGACCTTGCGCGGGGCCGGTGCCCAGGTGACGGTCGCCCCTGTTTACCGGAATTGTCCGGCGGAGGGCGACAAGGAACTCCTCCGAGCGGAGCTGGAAAAGGGCGGAGTCGAGATGATCACCTTCACCAGTTCGTCCACCGTGCGTAATTTCCTGGCCATGATCGATGTGGCGAACAAGGAAGACCTGAAACAACTGCTAGCCAATGTGAAAATCGCGGCAATCGGGCCCATTACCGGCAAGACCGTAACCGACAGCGGGCTGCGGGTCGATGTCCGACCGGATAAGCACACTATCCCGGAGATGATCAGTGCCATTGTCAACTATTACAGCGGAGACAAGAAAGAGTGACAGCCTCCTTTTCCGGGTTGACCACCTGACGGGGGAAAGTCCCACCGTCAAGGAACAGGAGAAGCAGAGCGCCGAGCCGCTGGAAGGCATCCTGTGCCGGGCCTGCGGGACCGTGGTGACCAGCAGGAACGAGAAGATCGTGGTGAGCGGCTCACACGCCCACACGTTTTTCAATCCGGCCGGCATTGTCTTCGAGCTCGGCTGTTTCCGCAGGGCGCCAGGTTGCCGCAATGCCGGGGAGCCGACCTCCGAATTCACCTGGTTCGCCGGCTATCTCTGGCGTTTCGCCCTCTGCAGCGGTTGCCGGGCTCATCTGGGTTGGTTCTTCGAGGGTGGGGACAACACCTTCTACGGCTTGATCCTTCCCAATCTTCAGGAGGGGTCAAATCTTTAACCTTGACATTTCTTCGCAATCATCGATCCCAGAGGGAATTATGGCTAAAAGTCAAGGTTAAAGATTTGACCCCAGCTCCTGTTTCACCGCCAAAGCCAGCTCGTCGAAGGTGTAGGGTTTTTTGAGACAGGCCCCGGCACCGAGGCGTTGAGCCTCGTGCACCCGGTCCGTTTCCGAAAAGCCACTGACGATGATGGCCTTCTGGCCGGGGCGAAAATCCTGAACGCCGCGGTAGGTCTCCAGACCGTCGATCCCGCCGTCCATGATCATGTCGAGGATCATCAGATCGATCTCTTTGGTCTGCACAAGGCTGATCGCCGCCTCGCCGCTTTCCACTGCAAGCGGTGTATAGTTCAACCGTTTCAGCATGGCGCAGGCGATTTCACGCTGAGAGACGACGTCATCCACGATCAGAATCGTCTCGCCGTGGCCAATGAGATCCCGGTGCACATCCGGTTCCTCGGAGCCAGGTTGTTGTGTGTTTCGACCGACCGGCAGGTAGACGGAGATGGTAGTGCCTTCGCCGACCCTGCTGTCGATATCGATAGCTCCCCCATGGTCTTCGACGGTTCCCCAGACCACGGTCAGACCCAGGCCGGTGCCGCTTCTGCCCATCACTTTTTTGGTGTAGAACGGCTCGAAGATCCGTTGCCGGTCGTCCTGCTCGATACCTTCGCCCTCGTCGGTCACGGTCAGAACTGTATATTCCCCCGGGGCAATTCGCTGAAAACCTTCCAGCGGGTCTATGAGGATAACGTTTTGGGTGGCGATCCGGATCCTGCCGCCGTGCGGCTGTGCTTCGGCTCCGTTGGCCACGAGATTCATCAGCACCTTTTTCAAGCCGACCGGGGAGCCCGCGACAGTTGCCAGGTTCGGTGCGAGCTGGAGTTCCATTTCGATGCCGCCTGAGGCATCGAGCAATTTTCGATATTCGGGAGAATTGCAGTACTCGCCGATCAGATCGTTGAGATTTACCATCTTTCTGGTGACGACCCCGCGCCGGGCAAGGGTGAGCAGGTCCTGCACGATTTCCGCCGCCCGCATGCCGGAATCGCGGATGGTGAGGATGACGCGGCGCATCGGGTTGTCTTCCGGCATATCGTGCAACAAGAGGTCCGGGTAGCTGACGATACCCGACAGCACATTGTTCAGATCGTGGGCGACCCCGCCGGCGAGAAGGCCGAGGGATTCCATTTTCTTTGACCGTTCCAGGCTGTGCTGCAGCTCTTCCCTCTCCTTTTCGGCCAGAGTCCTATCATGGATTTCCCGCTTGAGGGCATCGTTTGCCTGCGACAGCTCGAAGGTCCGTTCGGCGACCCGCTGTTCGAGCAACAGTTTTTGTTTCAGGATCCTGCAGTAGAGGACGATGACCAGATGGACCATCAGCAAAAAGACGAAGACGGCAGCATGGATGGAAATCGTGGTGGGGATCCAGACCGCCTTGACCCAGCCGAGCAGGTCCGTCTTCGACCATACCTGAGAGACAAGTTTCACTCTCGGGACGAGATGGGCGGCAAGCAGCAGCCGCTCAAGGGAAAGTGGACCGGTGTCGACTGCTTGGAATACTTCCCCGTCTTTGTTGACGATTTCCAGCGTGGCATAATGATCCGCCTCTGCCGCCAGATGCAGATATTCGACTATTCCGGCAGGATTGAAGTTCCAGAGGGAGTCGGCGACGACCAGGGCGTGTTTGTCCAGTCTGGCTTCAGCCTGATTGACGGAATATTTCTCAAAGCCGATGACAAAAAAGCAGAAAACCGACGTCAGGATCGTAAGGCTCGCGAGGGGGATCAGGTTATAGAACTTTTTGTCGTCCTTCATTCATCCTCCAGGGCCGGATGCAGGGCGCGGATCGCCGCGTCGAGCCGGGCGATGATTTCCGAGCCGACTTTTTTGCTGCAGATAATATAGCGTTTGCCGCCGGCCGGCATGTCGGAGAAACGGACGATCCTGAAAGTCCCAGCTTCCACCTCGGGGGATGTCAGGAGATCCTGCGCCTCTTCCTCCGTCATAAAGCTGTAATCGGCCCGGTAATTCTCGATCATCTTCAGGATGTTCTGATTCTCGGCCGTGGTGGTTATCGTTCTCGGAGCAAGTGCCTTCACCCGCTCGTCGATGAGGCGGCCGTAGGAATAACCTTCTTTGACCAGAAGCTGAAGACGCCGTTCTTGCAGAACCCGATCCAGGGTTTCCGTTGCGGCGAGATATTCGTTATCGGCCCGGGTGACGGCGACAAAGGGTTTGTCTTGGTAAATCGGCAGGGTATATCTGGCGTAGGCCTCCCGTTCCGGGGTTTTGAACCATCCGGCGGCACAGCTCTCATCCTCGTTTCTTTCGATGATATCCAACTGCCGCCTGGCCGGCGTCTCCTGCCAGGCGCAGGGGATGCCGGCAGTCTTGAAGGCCAGGGCGATGGGGTCGATAACCAGACCATGTACCTTGTCGCCGCTTATGTAGAAAGGTCTGCGCTGGTGAAAATGGACAATGATTGCCCCGTGTTTCGACTGTCTTTCGGCTGGCATGACGGAGAATGCCGACTCGTTTCTTTGCCGGTCATAGATCTGCGACCTGATCAACAGTGTCAGGAGGATGGCTGCCACACATCCGAGTATGACGAAGTACTTGGGGCAGATGCCTTTCATATGAATTCGTAACCTGAAGAGCTTAGAACGCGATGCACTTTTCTATTATCACCAAAGCCTTGCCGAATGTCACATTTTTTTATTCCCGTTATCAACGGATGAAGTACGGGGTCGAATTGGAAGCGGTGGGGAGGGGGTATGTGGCGTATGGTGCAGGATGGTTGCCGGGGGCGGCCGGCAACCCAGGTCGTTCGAACGGTGAGGGGCCTCAGCTGTTTCTGATCAGATCGAGGAGCTCCTCTGAATTCATCTGGGCGCTGACCTCGCTGCCTTCCAGGAGGCTGCCGGCCAGGTCGCGCTTTTCCTGATGGAGCTTGACGATCTTTTCCTCGATGGTGTCCTTGCAGACCAGGCGATAAATGGTCACCGGCCGAGTCTGGCCGATCCGGTGAGCCCGGTCGGAGGCCTGGTCTTCGATGGCCGGGTTCCACCAGGGATCCATATGAATGACATAATCGGCGGCGGTCAGGTTGAGGCCCAGGCCGCCCGCCTTGAGACTGATGAGAAAGAGATCGCCTTCGCCCGCCTGAAAGGCGTCGACATTCAGCTTTCGCTGTTTGGAACTGGTGCTGCCGTCCAGGTACTGGTAGCTGATTTTCTGCCGGTCGAGATGCTCGCGGATGAAGTTGAGATGGCCGATAAACTGGCTGAAGACCAAGGCTTTGTGGCGACTCTCCAGCAGCTCCTCGACGATCGAGGCGAACACCTTCAGCTTTGAGCTTTCGATGGAGCTGTTGCGGTCGATCAGGCGGGGATTGCAGCAGGCCTGGCGCAGGCGCATGATTTCGGTGAGGATCTGCAGGTGGCGGCCTCGTTTGTCTCTGGCGTTCTCCAGCAGATCCAGGGCATTTTGCCGCAGCGCCTCGTAGAAATGGGACTCCTCCTGGTTCATCTCGACTTCAAGGGTCACCTCGGTCCGGGACGGCAGTTCTTCGAGCACCTGGGATTTGATCCGGCGCAGGATGAAGGGGCGGATGAGCTTGCGCAGTTTGCGCCTGGCCTCCCGGTCCTGATAGCGTTCGATGGGGATGGCGTACCGCTCGTTGAAGCTGTTCAGGCTGCCGAGGAGCCCGGGATTGATGAAGTGGAAAAGATTCCAGAGTTCCCCAAGATGATTCTCGATCGGCGTCCCTGTCGTTATCAGCTTGAAGCGGGCCTTCAGGGCCATGGCCGCCTGGGAGCGTTTGGTGGCCGAATTCTTGATGGCCTGGGCCTCGTCGAGGATGACCGCCTGCCAGGTGATCGACGACAGCAGTTCGTTTTCCTGCTGCAGAAGGGTGTAGGTGGTGATCAGGAGGTCGAATTTGCCCAGCTCCCTGATGTTCTTTTCCCGGTCGCGGCCGGTGAAGAGCTTGATGTTGATGGTCGGGGTGAAGCGCCGCACCTCCGACATCCAGTTGGTCGACACCGAAGTCGGGGCGACGACGAGCGACGGACCGTCGGCCGCCATATTGAGGATGACTGCCAGGGACTGCAGGGTTTTGCCGAGTCCCATATCGTCGGCAAGACAACCGCCCACTCCCCAATGGGCCAGCCGGGCCAGCCATTCGAAGCCCTCCCGCTGGTAGAGGCGCAGGTCGGCCTGCAGGGTCGACGGCACCTCCGGCTTGAAATTCTGGGCATCGCGAATCCGTTGGAGCTGGTTCTCCCAGCCCGCATCCGTCGTGGTCTTGGCCTGGGCCGTGAGTTTTTCCAGCTGAATGGCGGCTAAGGGGTGGATCAGGACCTCATCGCCGCCGTCATTTCCGCCGCTTTCGGCAAAAAGGTTGATGTCTTCGAGCCTTTTCCTGAACTCCTGGGTCAAGGCGATAAACTGGCCATCGCCGATCTCGACAAAGCGGCCGGCGGTGTTCTTGAGCTTGGTGAGCAGCTCTTTCAGTTCGATCACCTGACCTTGATCGAGGGTGAGCTCACCGCTCATGGCAAACCAGTTCTGCCGGTTGGTGCGGATTTTCAGGTTGAGGTTGTCCAAAGAGACCTTCTGGGTGATGGTCAGCTTTTCCCCTTCCGGCCATTCGATCACCACCTTATCGCGGATCGCCTGCAGTTCCATGAGGGCCTGGAGACAGTCGTCCGGGTCGTAGAGGTGCCATTCCCGGTCGTTCTCCTGTTCCATATCGACGGCCATGTCGAGGATAGGGCAGAGTTCCTCGATATCGCGGGCCTTTTCTTCTTCGAGTGCCAGATTGCGCCGGGTCTGCAGCCGCCTGCCGTTGACCTCGGCCATGATGTTTTCGACACCCTGGCCAGGCTTCAGGTAATGTCCGCCCAGGGCGAAGGGCTTAACGAACATCTCCAGGCGGAAACCGGTGCCGTAGGGGATGAGGTGCATGTAGATGGTGGAATCGGCCTCGACGAAGGTGATGTTGCCGGATTTTCTGGCGGAACTGTCGGCGGCGATGGCGGAATGGACCGTCATGAAGGAGGAGATGTTGCCGATGGCGGTCAGCACCTGCTCGCTGGCCGATTTCGGCACTGTGATGCCGCTTTTGCCGGTGATCTGGGCAATGCGCCGGTGGTTGTCGTTGATGCTGATGATCTTGACCCGGGTCGGCGTCTCCTTCTGAAAATTGATATTGTCGGAGGTGATTGGATGGGCGAAGCAGATATGCAGGTTGTCGCCCTTCTCCTCGACCAGCAGTTCCGGTTCGCCGGCTACGAACTCCACCGAGATGTGGGGCGAATCGGCGAGATAGAGATTGGGATGGCCGATCATTGCCAGGAGCGCCTTGTCCATATCCAGGGTGTAGCTCACCGCATGGGTCTCGGGATTGAGATTCCTTTTGATGGCGGCGCAGATTTTACGATCCTGGGAGGTCAGGTAATTCAGTTTGTTGGTCTGGTAGAGCCGGGAAAGCGAAATCGGCCGGCCCTTGCTCCAGTCGTTTTCCGGCGTCTGCCGCTGTTCCCGCGGCGAGATGGCGATCTCCTTTCCTTCGAAACCGACCATCCAGATCAGCCGGGAGGCCTGCTGGGGATTGTCCCCATCCTGGGCCGTCGCGTAAATCAGGGCCTGGAGACTGCGTTTCCAGGGCTCTTCCGGGGCCAAAATGGAGAGAATGGGAACGATGCCGGTTTCTTCCCGCAATTGGCTGAGATGGCTGGGATCGCCCGAATCGTCCTGCTGGGCGGTGGCCAGGATCTCGCCGAGCAAGAGAGTGAGGAACCGGTAGCCGTCGGACCGAGCCTTCTGGTAGAGGGCGAAAATTTCCGATTCGACGTCGGGTTCCAGCGAACTGTTGAGCCAGTACTGACAGATGCCGGCAAAGATCACGGTCAGGGCATTATGTTGTTTGCCTTCCGGCAGCAGGATATCTCCACCCTGTAATCCCTTGTTGATGTGGGATGCCACCAATTCGGCCAGAAAGCCATAGGCGTCGTTTTCCTGCGCGCCGCGGAAAAGCGACTGGACCACGCCGATACTGTTGGCTATCTCGTGGTACTCCTCCTTGTCCGCCAGATGCAGGC
>Ga0079306_1001577_pt1 | contig 14724 bp, 12 predicted proteins | sample Methanotroph_Enr_FD_79181 | JGI IMG/M metagenome (GOLD analysis project Ga0079306, IMG submission 79181) | Enriched soil microbial communities from Old Woman Creek wetland in Ohio, USA - Methanotroph_Enrichment_5 | ecosystem: Environmental > Terrestrial > Soil > Wetlands | place: USA: Ohio...
ATGGTGCTTGGCGCTGAGTTCCTGATGTCCAGCATCACGCACTTCTATCACCTTGCGGCCCCGAGCTACATCCAGGGCCCGGCTATCCCGCCGTGGACCCCGTTCTTCGCTGACAGCCAGTACCACGGTCTGCTTGTCAACGTTGACAACGCGGCTCTGCCGAATGTTCCGGGCGCCACTGCGAGCAACTGGGCTGGCGGCGGAAATCGCGACGTGTGGGATGCGGTCATCATCAGCTACGTTCGCGCTCTTCGGGTCCGTCGCCTCGTCTTTGAGGCCGGCGCGCTCTTCGCGGGTCGTATGCCGATGACCTCGTGCTTCGTCGGCGGCGGCGTCACCAACGACTACTCCGAGAACATCGACGCCCGTGTCGCGAAGTACAAGGAGCTCATGACCGAGGTCGCCGGGTTCGTGCTCAGCGAGTACATCCCGATCGCTCTGGTTCTCGGCCTGCTCTACCCGAACTTCGACAACGCGGTGAATGCGGGCAACAGCCCCTTCACCGACCCGCTCAAGCCTGTCGCCATCGGCGCCGGCCTGGGTCAGTTCCTTGCGTGGGGTGCGTATCCGAACCTGGACAACACCCTCACGAGCGAGGGCGGCGTCGCCGGTCTTCCGTCGGGCAACTTCACGGTGTCGAATAAGACGGACGTCTACAACACGTGGTTGCACGGTGGCACTCATGCCGTCGACGTCAACCTCAAGGAGCACATCGAGAACTCGCGCTACTCGATCTCCTCGCTGGATGCTACCGCAGCTGTCTACGGTGCCGACGAGGGTGCGTACCCGGGCGCTGTCGCCCGCACGCGTCCCGATCGTGGCCACGGCTACACCTACATCAAGAGCCCGCGCTGGGATGGCTACGCGATGGAGGTCGGTCCTTTCGCCCGCCTCGTCGTCGGTGGCATCTATCCCGTGAGCGGCTCGCTGTGGGGAGCCGGCGTTCTCGCCGCCGCGGCTGGCTACTACTTCCTCAACACCACGCCGGGTTCGGCGCAGCTCGACGGCACCAAGATCGCCCCGACGATCGTCCAGGCTCTTGTGAACGCCGGCGTGCTCAACGCTAACGGTACCGGCACGGTGGCCGAGTGGATTCTCGGTCTCAATGGTGGTCTGTCCACCATGGACCGCATCCGCGCTCGCGCCCTCGAGGCTGTTGTCCTGCTGCACCAGTCCGTCGGTATCCTGCCGGCGCTGGGCGGCACCGCTTGGATCGACGAGCCCATCCTCAAGAACACCGCGCAGCCCACGTGCCGCAACCTTCCGATCCCGGTTGGTACGGTTCAGGGCTGGGGTGCACACGAGGCTGCGCGTGGTGCTCTCATGCACCAGGCGAAGATCACGGGTGGCAAGATCGTTGCGTACCAGTGCATCGTTCCGACGACGTGGAACGGCGCGCCGAAGACCACGCTGACCACACGCGGTCTGCAGCGTGGCGCCATCGAGCAGGCCTGCATGGGTGCTCCGTATGACGCTGCTACCCAGACGTTCACCACGCAGGCCGGCGTTGACTCGGCGCCGACCCAGGGTGGCGTTGAAGTTCTCCGTATCGCACAGTCCTTCGACCCGTGCATCGCATGCGCGGTTCACTAGCAGAAGACGGAGGTGAGTAATTTGAAGCGTTCTTTCTTGGTTCTCTGCCTCGCGCTGGTGCTGTCTCTGGCCTTCGCCACGTCCGCCTTCGCGAACTTCGGTCCGCACGGTGGATACGCGACTGACACGGACTCCTGCGCGGCTTGCCACAGGGCTCACAGCTCGTTCTCGCCGATCAACATCGACACGAACAAGACCCAGGCCCTCATCGCCGCTTCTGGCGGTACGCTCTCCAGCGCTGACATGCCGAACGCTCTGCTTGTCGGCAATGCTCAGACCATCCAGGAGTTCTGCGATGCCTGCCACGGCGACCTCGCCCCTGGCGCTTCGACGAACGTCCAGAGCGGTCGCTTCGACGCTGGCCCCTCGGGTGCCACGGGCGAACTTCTCGGTGCCACCCGCACGGGCTCGGCGATCGACGCTGGCGACACCGCCAACCAGGTCGTTCAGTACGTGACCCAGTCGATCTTCAACGCTCCGCTCAACGGCGGCGGCTTTGGTAGCATCGTTGCTGGTCGCGCCAACCAGATCCTCGACACCGCTGACTGGACCGACAGCTCCGGTGTCACGCGCACCTACAAGGCAGTCACTTCTGCCCACACGATGGAGCAGACCGGCATCCTGTGGGGCGGCGGCAACGCTGTCTCGAATATGGCCGGCTTCACCTGCACCGGTTGCCACGATCCGCACGGTAGCTCGAACTACCGCATCCTGCGCGATGGCGTCAACGGTGCCTCGAACACCGGTAGCTATGTCGGCGGCGTTCCGCAGCCTGCCGTCATGTCGGTCGAGACGAACTACCCGAACGGCACCGGTGGCACGGACACCGGCTGGCTGCTCCACACGCCGGGCGCCGGTCAGATGGCTCTCTACGAGCCGAACTACACCAGCGGTAGCTCCCAGATCATGGCCGCTACGCTTGGTGGCAATGGCTCGCTGTCCTCTTGGTGCGCTGGCTGCCACACGCAGTACAACGTGAACTCGAGCAGCTACGACTACGGCGTTGCCAACGAGGGCGCCGTCGGTAGCCAGACCCGTCACCGCCACCCGGTCGACATTCCGCTGACCGCCGGCGATGCCGTCCTGCAGATCAACGCCCAGGACTCCGGAACGATCGACCCGCGCATTCCGCTCGAGGTCAATCCGCTCCTCGCTCCTGCGCGCAATGGTCTCAACGTCGGCTGCCTGACCTGCCACTTCGCTCACGGCTCCACAGCCCTGATGAGTGGCTGGTCGAACGCTCACCTCGAGAGCAAGGTCGTTGGTCTGAACACGATCTGGTTCCCGGTCCGCGACAACACCATGGGCGTTTCGCCGGACAAGGTCGCCGATCCGATGAACGCCGCGAACGCTCCGTACTCGGATGCGTTCACCTCGCAGCCCGTCCTTGCCGGTACGAGCGCCCTGCTCCGTGCCGACAACCGTGGCGTGTGCGAGCGTTGCCACGAGAAGTAGTGTGAACGCGCACTGCTGAGTGTCGAATCGCGAGATTCGAACAACCGGGGGGTCCCGGGCGAACAGCCCGGGACCCTTCGTCTGATGCCACAGCGGTGTATGCTGCTCTGGTGTCGCTCCAGACCACAAAACCGATTGATCAGAGGTAGGGAAAGCATGACCCCCGATACGGAGAACTTGACCGGTGTTGCGCGCTACGCACCCCTCGGACTCATCGCGAACCCCTTCAAGATTCCGCGGGACTCGAGCGCTCCGATTACGGATCTGGAGATCGTCTCGAAGAGCAACGAGCTCCTCAAGACCATCATCGAGCGATCACGCGAGGACGCCCCAAAACCGTTGTGGATCGACAAGGGTGCGGACATCCCCGAGTACTACTTCATGGCGGCACTCGCCGGGGCCGAGGCAGCTTTGGCGACCGACGATGACGTGAACATCCTGTACGCACTCGTGGAGCTCTTCACGATGCGCGATGGCGTGACTCGGTCTGCCCTGAGAATCCTCGCGGAGCGGCTGTCGTTCCGCTCGTTCGACCGCACCCTCGTACCCTACGTCGAGAGTGTCCTGTCGAACCCGGATACCGAACTGCCTTCGTACCAGATGGTCGGCCCAGAGAAGCTGGACGCCTTTGCCGCCCACTTCCACGATGACCCGCTCGAGGCAGTTCACATGTATCTCGGCACGATGGAGGAGGAGCGCCGGCCCGAACTCTCAGACGCAGTCGACTACCGGCCGCTCTCTTTCGACGAGGACGTCGTCGATGAAAGTGACACCACAGTCGAGATCGACTCGACGATCACCGACGCCCCAGGCACGGGCGCGATGCTCGAGGAAGTCGACACTGAACCAGGCGCCAGTCAGGAAGACATCGCTGGCGTCCGCGACTACATCATCGAATACACGAGCACCCATCTGTCGAATGTGATAGCGCGAGCGCTGCGAGTGTTCCACGATCGCGGGCTCATCATGATGGCGCAGGAGTTCCGAGTGACCAAGGCGCCGCGGAAGACGCTCGCCGCCGTTGCCCGGCTCGCCCTGGGTCGCTATCGCAAGGTTGCGTTGCTCTTCGATAGCTTCGATCAGTGGCTCCAGATTGACCAGGATCTACGTTCGAAGATCGCCGGCGCGATGTCTGAGATGCGCTGGAAGCTTGCCGGAGACGCCATGATGGTCTTCTTTGTCGCTCCGGGGACTGCGCCGGAACTCGAGGAGAAGTTCCGTGGGACTGGCGGTCTTGACTGGAACTAAGCGGAATTGGGGCCGCTCCAGGAGAGCGGGGACAGGCTCGACATCGAGTCAGCGAATCGCTGGCTGCGTGCGGCGAGCCTTGACCAGACCACGCCGCTCACGGCAAATGACCCGGTGCTTTCCGCCCTGGCGGATGCATCCGAGGGGTCGTTCCTGAGGTTCGCCCGACTTGCGGCAGCGGCAATCGAAGATGCTGCGGACCGGGGTGTCTCGGCGCTCGATGACGCGAGTCGCGAGGCCGCCTTGGCGCAGGCGCTCGCGGAGTAGGCGCCATGACGGGTAGCCCGACGATGAACGAAGGCAAGCCCGAACCTCGCGGTGGGGCGCAGCGCCGCCGCGCGCTGATGCGCTGGAGCATCACCGTCGCTGTAGCTGCGGTTCTTATCATCGCGATAGGCGCGGTTGGGCCAGCCCTCTTCGGGCAGCATCGGAACACGGGCCCTGCTTCGACATCGGTTGCAGCCCGCGATCGCAGCGAGCAGCTGCTCGCGCAGGCCAATGTGGCGCGTGCGGCCGGCGATACTCAGACCGCTCTCGCACTTGCCCGGAGCGCGGTCGAGGCTGACCCCTCGAACGCGGCAGCGAGCGAACTTGTTACGCAGCTCTCGTCGGGCGGGGCTACGTCGTCCCAGACCACGACGACTCCGGGCGGATCGAGCCCATCGACCTCCACGGCTGCAACGCCGTCGGCGTCGCCCGACGCGGGCTATGTCCAGCCGGTTGCGGATATTTCCTCACTGATCCCGACCGGTCTCGCTGGCTGGTCCCTGGATCCCGCGGTAGCTGATCGAGCTGACGTGTCGGTCTCCGCAAGTCCTGTAGGCGCAGGGGCTGATGACGGGCGACTCATCTGGGCCGTGCACGACAGGCAGACGGTCGCCGGCGCCGCGCTGTTCATCACCAAGACGAGCAAAGTGCTCTATGGCAAGCACGCCGCGACCGTAGCCGTTCACGGGGTCTCCGCGTACTACGGCACCGATGGCGGGCGGCTTGCTACGGTCACATACACGCGCGGACGGTATGTCTTCGAACTCATCTTCCCGACTTCGCTTGGCCGGGAAAGAGGCATCAGAGCTGCGGCAGCGTTCCGGGACACCCCGGTTCGATGAAGGGCGGTTTGGACATGCGACGAATCGGGCCGAGCGCGCTGGTGCTTGTGGTGATGACTGCAACCATCATCTGTGCAGGTGTTTTGACGGCAGTGGCGTACAAGGGCCAGACCACGCGCGTGAGCTACTACTCGACTGGCGAGGGCAACGGCGACACCGGATCGGCCGCGATCTCCTCGGATGGCAAACATGTGGCCTACGAGTCGGGTGCCAGCAATGTGGTCGCTGGGGATATGAACGCGGTTCCGGACATCTTCATGAAGGACCTCATCAGCGGCGGAACCACCCGCGTGAGTTCCGACTCCATCGGCACTCAGGCCAACGGGAGCAGCGGCAGGCCCTGTGTGTCCGCCGATGGCGGCGCAGTTGCGTTCGAGTCTGCGGCCTCCAATTTGGTGGCCGGGGACCCGAGCGTTGGACTGGACGTATTCGTCAAAGTACTCGCCAGCGGTGAGACCACCTGCGCCAGCCGCAGTTCGAGCGGCGTCTTCGGCAACGGCTACAGTCAAGCGCCCTCAATCTCCGACGACGGCGATCTGGTCGCCTTCCAGTCGGCGGCGTCCAACCTGGTGGCAAGCGATACGAACGGCTACATCGATGTCTTCGTGAAGGATCTTACGAGCGGCGAAACCACCCGCGTGAGCACGAATTCCAGCGGAGTGCAGGGCAACGGCTACAGCTACAGGCCTTCCGTCTCTGCGGACGGGAACCACGTCGCCTTCGACTCGGAGGCCACCAATCTGACGAGCGTCGTGAACACCGGCGTTGCTTCAGACATCTTCGTGAAAGATCTTGCGAGTGGCGAAACCACCCGCGTGAGCACCACCTCAAGCCGAGCACTGGCCAACGGTCCCAGCTACAAGCCGTCCATTTCGGCCGACGGCCGGTACGTCGCGTTCCAGTCTGACGCCTCCAACCTGGTCGCTGGCGACACGAACGCCACTACGGATGTCTTCGTCAAGGACCTGACAACCGGTCAGATCGCTCGCGTAAGCGCCCCCGCAAGCGGTTCGGAGGCTGACGGAATCAGCTCCGCCCCATCGATCTCGGATGATGGCCGCTATGTTGCATTTCAGTCGGACGCGGCCAACTTGGTGGCAGGCGACACGAACGGCCTCATCGATGTCTTCGTCAAGGACCGCACTACCCGCGCGATCACTCGCGTGAGCTGCCGTTCGGACAGCCTGCAAGGAGATGGAGGCAGCGGGTCTCCCTCCATATCCGGGACTGGGCAGTACGTTGTCTTCGACTCCAGCGCTTCGAACCTGGTGACCGGCGACACGAATGGGAGGATCGACATCTTCCTGAACGAGGTGGAGATGCTCCCGTTCGCCACGGTCGGCGCCCCCTCGAAGCCGAGCGCGGTCTACACGTGGGCGACGTTCAAGAGCACTGGGACGATCACTGCGCACGCAGGTGTGGCCGCCGTGACGATCGAGTGCTACCGGTCCAAGACGGGGCCGCCCGTATACAGGTACAACGCGTACACGACGAGCGGCGGCACCACGTACTCGTATCCGAGTGTGAGGCTCCCGTCGTCCGGCTACTGGTACCTGCGCGCGAAGCACCTGGATGCGACGCACCGCCTCTCGTACTCCGCGTGGACGACGGTCTACGTCTCGAGCAGCGTGCTCGTGACGGCCCCCAAGGTCCCGACCTCGATGACGCACGGCCACACGTACAGCGTGTACGGCACAATCAAGCCCCGGCACACGTCGTCGACGTACATCGTGGTCAACGCCTATAGGTGGAACGGCTCGACGTACGTCTACAAGACGCATTTCCACGTCAGGATCACGAACTCCGGCCAGCCCGCGAACACGACCAAGTACATCGCGTCGGTGAAGCTCACGACCAAGGGCTACTGGAAGTTGCGCGTGAAGCACAGCGCACACGGGGTCGAGGGCACCACCTACAGCGGCTACTCCGCGAGATTCAAGGTGAACTAGCCCGCCCGCCGAGAAGATCCGTCATATTCCGTCTACCGCTTCAGGCCGCTGTCGGTTGTGCCGAAAGTGACTAGTGTCACGAACTGGCCGCCGACCTCGACTCAGGCGTCTTGCTCGTGCGAAGCTTCTCCTTCAAGACGCGTGCTGTGCAGTGCGGAGACAAGACGATGGTTCCGGCAGACCAGACAGATCGTGCAACGCTGAATCGTCACGTCGCGGAGCAGTTCTCGATCGCTGTGATCGGGGACGGGCCGCGCGCCGCATCGCTCGTGCGCATGCTTGCCGAGACCGAGAACATGGCCGTGGTGGCCGTGTGCGCCAGGCAACCCGGCGCTCCAGCGCTACGCCTCGGCGACGAGCTCGGGATGTTCACGACTCGCGACGTCACGGAAGTCTTCCAGGTCGACGATCTCGATATCGTCGTCGACGTCTCTGGCGACCCCGGCATGCACGATCTGCTCGTGGCGCAGTGCCCCGAGGAGGTCGAGGTTCTCGGCGTGACCGGCTCCGGGCTGATGCTCGACCTGCTGATGGCGAAGAAGCGCGGCAAGGAGCACGAGCGCCTCTTCGTCGAGCTCCAGGTCGCGTACGACCAAATCCGTAGCCACGAGCGCAAACTCGAGGCCAGCAGGGATGCTCTGGAGAAGGCGAACGCGGAGCTGGAGAACCGTGTCGAGGAGATCTCGTTCACCCACGAGTTCTTCAAGACGCTCACCGGCATGGCATCGGTCGACCAGGTCGCGGCGCTCATCGTCGACGGCTGCAGCGACACCCTGCACGCCGATATCAGCTGCGTCTACCTCTTCCGCCGCGAGGACTGGACGCTTCGGCTCGCAGCAAGCCACGGCAGACCTGAGTCCGCCTTCAAGCAACAGGTGCCCGTCGCCGAGACCTTTTTGGGCCGCGCCTACCGAGAGGGCGCCATCCAGGAGACGGACACGGGGTTGGGTAGGGAGTCAACCGCGTGGCTGACGGGCGAATGCGCCATTCAGAGCCAGGCGGCGGTTCCACTCAGGACCGGTGATGAGGGTCTCGGCGTGATCGTCATCGCATCGCAGGACCGACGAGAGTTGGATTCTGCCGAGATGGAGCGGTTGGGTGTGCTCAGCGACGAGTCGTCGCTCTCGCTCCAGAACGCCCACCTGCACGCGGAGCTCCAGCGGCTCTCTGTGACCGATCGGCTCACCGAACTCTACAACCACGGTCACTTCAAGCAGCGCCTTGACGAGGAGTTCAAACGGGCGGCGCGGTTCGGGCATTCGCTCTCGCTCATCATGCTCGACCTAGACGACTTCAAGGCCTTCAACGATACGTTCGGCCACCCTCGTGGCGACCGGCTTCTCAAGTCCGTCGCCGGCGCGATCACGTGCAACCTGCGCTCGATGGATCTCGCTGCGCGCTACGGTGGCGAGGAGTTCGTTGTGGTACTGCCGGAGACCGACGTCGACGGGGCACTCGCTGTTGCCGAGAGGATTCGAGCGGACGTCGAAGAACTCCGCATCGAGGGGCCCGAGAGTGCTCCGGTGCTCAAGACGATCTCGGCAGGCGTCGCGACGTTCCCGAATCATGCAGCCTCTTCGCTGCGACTTCTCGAATCTGCGGACGCTGCGATGTATCGTGCTAAGCGGGGGGGTAAGAACAGAGTCGTCTCGGCCGGCAGCTGAGCGACTTCAGACGGCGAGAGGGCCGAGGAGGGCGAATGAGCCTGCGCACTGCGCTCGCATCACTGCCCGACGATCGTGCGACGGCGCACGCCGTGTACGAGGTTCTCGCGTGTCTCGCGACGCACTCGGACGAGCCCATGACCACGACCAGGGTGAGCCGCGCCACGTGCTTGGACGCCGACCGGGTCATCCCCGTCTTCGAGGCGCTGGCCGCGGCCCACGTGGTAGACTGCGACGGCGATCCAGGCCGCGGGCCGTGTGTGCTCCATCCCGACACCGTGCTCTCGCTTGAGATCAACCGGTATCTGCGGTCCGGGTCCCCAACCGCCAACCGGATGCAGTCCAACCTCGGCAAGTATCGCTCACGGCTCGGCCGTGGCTGATTCCATGGAAGGTGCCAACGCACGATGAGACCCGTCAGGCCCGGTGACCGCGGCCCGGCTGTTGAGGACATACAGCGCCGGTTGCTCGCGCTCGGTTTCGACTTGGGGCGTACCGGAGTCGACGGCGTGTTTCTCGGCGCGACCGCTGAAGCGGTGCGCGAGTTCCAGATGCGCCACGAGCTCGCCGAGGACGGCCAGGTCGGAGAGCGCACGTGGTCGGCCCTGGTCGATGCGAGCTTCGCACTTGGCGACAGGATGCTGTACCTCAGGCTCCCGCACTTCCACGGCCGCGACGTGACGATGCTGCAGCAGGCGCTCAACGCCCTCGGCTTCGCGTGCGGGGCGGTCGACGGCATCTTCGGCGCTTTCACCGAGCGTGCGACGCGCGAGTTCCAGCGCAATGCCGGGCTTCCCAGCGACGGTATCGTCGGGGCCAATAGCGTGCGCACGCTTATGAACCTGCGTCACGTCTGGGAGGGCAAGGATGCGGGAGCACACTCGGCGGCGCACATAGCGCCGGCCCGCGCCGCGGAGGTGCTCGAGCGTGCCGATGTAGTGGTGGTCGGCGAGGACGACATCGGAGTACGCGTCGCAGAGCGCTTGATCAACCTCGCGTTGGCTACGACCGATCGTGCGCGGATTCACATCTTGACCGACCAGGTGGAAGAGACGACCGCCGCTGTGGTGCTGCGCATCTGTGCCACGTGTACCGCGGCAGCGGTTCCCGGCCGGCCGGTCGTGCACGTCCATGGCCCCGAGGGTGTCGCCTCCCGGCTCCTCACCGCGCTCGAAGCGGTGCCCGGAGCAAGTCATGAGGTCGTCATCGAGCTTGACGCCGAGCACTCGGGCGACGAGCTTGCCGACCAGCGCACGGCGGTTCTGCTCCTCGATGCGGTCTGCGTCGTGTTCGACTGACGCGAAGGCCACATGGTAGAATTCGTCGGTAGTTGTGACCCGTTCCGCAGGGAGATATCCGCTGAGTAATCGCAGCAAAGCATGGTTTGTGCTGCTGCTCGCCGTGGCTCTGGTAGCCCCAGCGATGCCGGCTCAGGCCGTTCCGTCGAAAGCCGATAAGCTCGCGCAGGCGCGAGCGGTGAAATCGCAGATCGACAACATCAACACACGCATCGAAATCGCCGACGAGCGCTACAACCAGGCCGCCGACAAGCACGCCGTACTCCTGCACCAGAAGCGCGCTGCCGCGAAGCGGGAGACCAAGGCCCGCAAGCGCATCAACGTGCTCCAGCTGCACCTCAGCACGCGGATGTCGGATATGTACCGCACCGGTCCGCTCGGCTTCCTCGACGTTCTGCTCGGCGCCAAGTCCTTCGACGAGCTCGCCACCACCTGGGACATCCTCAAGAGCCTCAACGAGGACGACGCGCAGCAGGTCGCCGAGATGAAGGTGGCACGCGCCGAGGCCGAAGCCGCCCACAAGGAGTTCACTACCAAGGAGGCCGCCGCAAAGGAGCAGGTCGACGCGATGGCGGCGCGCGAGGCCGAGGCTCGCGGCCTCAAGCGCGACCTGGTCTCCAAGCTCAGCGGCATCGAGTCCGAGATTCGCCAGATCGAGGCTGCCGAGGAGTACGCGGCACGGCTTCGTGCGGCGCGCGATTGGAACTCCAACAGCGGCGGCGGAAGCTGGCCGACCCCGACGATCCCTGCGCACGGCAGCGTCGTGGACTACGCGAAGTCCCGTCTCGGCTGCCCCTATGTGTGGGCCGGCTCCGGTCCGCGCAACTTTGACTGCTCGGGCTTCACGATGTGGTGCTACCGCCAGATCGGCATCTCCCTGCCGCACTCGTCGGCGGCGCAGATCAACTGCGGGCAGCGCGTCTCGCGGGCTGACATCCAGCCTGGCGACCTCGTCTTCTTCGGTTCGCCGATCCATCACGTCGGCATGTACGTAGGCGGCGGCATGATGATTCACGCGCCGCACACGGGCGATGTCGTCAAGTACGCGTCGGCGTTTCGCGGTGACTATGTCGGAGCATGTCGCCCCTAGCGCGCTCGTCGCCGACTTCCCACGACCTCCGGGCGCGATCCTCCCCGGGGTCTCTTCGTTTCTGCTGGCGGAGAGGTCGCGGTGTCGTACACTGAACGCACCCGTTCTGGCGTGGGGGGAGATGACGAGCGCATGGCTGAGATAGATGGTCTTCTGAAGCTGATGGCGGAGCGAGGGGCGTCCGACCTGCACATCAAGGCCGGTGCGCCACCCGCGGTGCGACTGCACACACGACTGGTGGTGCTCAACGAAGTCGGCAAGCTCACCCCCGAGCAGACCAAGATGCTCGCGCTCGGCATGATGGACGAACACCAGGCATCGATTCTCGAGTCGGGCCATGAGGTCGACTTCGCGTACTCCCTCTCTGGGGTAGGACGGTTCCGCGTGAATGCGTTCCAGCAGCGGGGATCCATCGCGCTGACGCTGCGACGCGTGTCCATGGAGCGCCAGAGCGTCGAGGAGCTCGGCCTCCCGCCGGTCATCCGCCGGCTCGCCGATGAGCCCCGTGGCCTCGTGCTCGTAACCGGCACCGCAGGCTCGGGCAAGACCACGACGCTGGCGTCGATGATCGATCACATCAACAGCTCCCGAGACGGTCACATCGTCACCATCGAGGACCCGATCGAAGTCATGCATGCCGACAAGCGCTGTCTCGTCACCCAGCGCGAGATCGGGATTGACACCGACAGCTACGCCGACGCCCTGCGCCATGTCGTGCGCCAGGACCCCGATGTGATCCTCATCGGCGAGATGCGCGACTTCGACACCGTGTCGGCGGCACTGACCGCTGCCGAGATCGGCAACCTCGTCTTCTCGACGCTTCACACGATCGACGCGACCGAGACGATCAACCGCGTCATCGACTTCTTCCCGCCGCACCAGCAGCAGCAGGTCCGCCTCATGTTGGGCTCCACGCTGAAGGGCATCGTCTCTCTGCGGCTCATCCCTTCGATCCAGGGTGGCCTCGTGCCGGCGGTCGAGGTGCTGGTCATGACCGGCACGATTCGCGAGTGCATCATCGATCCCGACAAGACCTACCTCATCCGTGACTCCATGGAGGAGGGCATGTACTACGGGATGCAGACGTTCGACCAGTCGCTGCTGCGCCTGTACCAGGACGGCAAGATCACGCTGGACGACGCCACGGCGTTCGCGCACAACGCACACGACTTCGCCATCAAGGTGCGCCAACTCGGCATCGACCCCACAGCGGTGGGAGAGTCGGGCATCTACTAGGAGCGCTCGGCGTCCGTCTCGGCAGGCGTTCGCGACCTTCGGAGGCTCACGGCGTAGAGGCCGAGCGCGCCTGCACTCGCACCTACGGTATCCAGGACCCAGTCGACGACGTCAGGAGTTCGGAGCACCACGAAGTGCTGGTGGTACTCGTCGGAGACCCCGTACAGCGACGCGACGAGAACCGCGAGTGCGACCGTGGCCAGATCGATCCGGCGCTCTCCCAGCGCGAGCGTGAGCAGTACGCCCAACACTGCGTACTCGCCGAGATGCCCTTCGACCGAGAAGCCGCCGGGCAGCGTCGAGCCCGGCCGGGATGACACGTAGAAGATGGCGGCGGCCCAGAGGGCGGCAGCGATTGAGGCCAGCAGGCGTCTGGTTTGGAGCGACACGTCGGACGTCCTGTTCGTAGGGGCGCTTGAAGGGGTCGAGGATACCACTGGCGTCCTTGACAGCCCATCGGATGCTCTGGGAGTGTGACCGAGCGCCCGTCATGCGAAAGGGGACTACCATCAAACGCCGGAACTCGCTCATCGCCGTTGTCATCTCGGCAGCGTGTTTTGGCACGCTCGCGGTGCTCACGCCTCTTGCGTACCGCGCAGGAGCCGAGCCCCTTGCACTGCTCGCATGGCGCTTCATGTTCGCGGCGCTGCTGCTCGCGGGTGTGGTCGCGGCACGGCGGCCGAGCGACCTGCTCGCGCCGAAGGGCGACATCGCACGCTACTCGGCCCTCGCGCTCACCGGCTACGGCGCCGCATCGATCTGCTTCTTCTTCGCACTCAAGTTCGCGGCGGCGTCGGTCGTGGGCGTGCTGCTCTATGCCTATCCCGCGTTCGTCACGGTCGCGAGCTGGGTCTTTCTCGGAGAGAAGGCGACGTGGGAGCGGGCGGTGGCGGTGCTCATCACGTTCGTCGGGTGCGCGCTCGTCGTCGGACTCGTGGGAGGATCGGTCCGGGTGTCGACGCCCGGCATCCTGCTCGGCCTCGGGGCGGCCGTCGGCTACACGCTCTTCAACCTGCTCTCGGACCGTTGGCTTCCGGGACGCTCGCAGCTCGTAATGATGGGCTACACGTTCGGCATCGCCGCAATCGGGACGGCCGTCGTCTCGACGGGCGTCGCCTTCGCGGCGGCAGCCTCACAGGGCGCCGGCGCAGCGGCGTCGTTCGCGGGCGCGGTCGGATCGCTCTCGCCGGCAGCCTGGCAGCCCAGCGCGTGGCTCCTGCTGGCGGTCATCGTGCTCGTGCCCACGTTCGCCGCGGTCGTGCTCTACCTGCAGGGCATTCGCGGTCTCGGGCCGTCGCAGGCCGCCGTCATCTCCACCCTCGAGCCGCTCTTCACGATCGCGCTTGCTCGCGCGGTCCTCGGCGACCGGCTCAACGCGTGGCAGTGGCTAGGGGCTGCGCTGGTCCTCATCGGCGTCGTATTCGCCGAGACGAGCGCGCGCAAGGCGCAGCAGCCGGCGGCCGTCTAGCCCCGTGCGGCGAGCACTGCGACGAAGGCGCTGCGCGCGACCCACTCGCCGATGACGACGATTGCCTGCGCTCCCCATGCGAGTGCGATCGCCTGCCAGACGATCCTGCGAGGCTGACCAGCGCGCTCGAGTGCGTAGCTGCTGATACCGGCGGACAACGCCCATGCTGCGAGGCGGGCCTCCGGGGTCAGCGCGAGCGCGTAGGCGAGCAGACCGAGTGCGAGTGCGCCGCGAGCCAGCGCGGGGTCCTCGGCGGTGAGATCCGCGTCCGCGAAACGGAAGATGACGGCACGTACGATCGCCCAGAGGACGCTCATCGTACCCGCGAGCAGGGCGAAGAGGCGTGCTGAGCCCGGAGCGGCGATCGCGACGCCGCCCGCCGCCCCAGCTACGACCGCACACGCGCCATACCAGCGCATCGCCGGATGCCGAATGTCCGAGAAGCCGCCGTTCGAGGCGAACGCCCTCACGCGCGTGCCTATGCCTGCGACTTGCCGGGGAGTGCTCCGTATAGCTCGCAAGGAACGCGCCGCAACACGGGTGAGCATGACGCGCCACTGGAGGATCAGAGCGTCGGCGAGACCCTTTGGAGGCGGGGTTTGTGCAGGTCGGCC
>Ga0079306_1001578_pt1 | contig 14720 bp, 11 predicted proteins | sample Methanotroph_Enr_FD_79181 | JGI IMG/M metagenome (GOLD analysis project Ga0079306, IMG submission 79181) | Enriched soil microbial communities from Old Woman Creek wetland in Ohio, USA - Methanotroph_Enrichment_5 | ecosystem: Environmental > Terrestrial > Soil > Wetlands | place: USA: Ohio...
CCATCAACATCGGCAACACTTAAATTATGATTACCCTGACCCGAAAAAGCATTCTCACCATCTTTGCTGTCAAATACCCAGCGCGAAGTCAGTTTTCCGTTTCTCCAGTCCCAGGCAGCCAGCACCGATCTGCCATAATAACCCCTGCACATCACCACGCTTGGGTGAATCCCGTCAAGGTAGGCCACGCAGGCCAGGAAACGGTCGACACGGTTTCCGGTGCTGTCACTTCCTCCATTGCCCCCATGTCCATTCCAGCCGTTTAAAGGATAGCGATCGGGAATATAATTTGCAGTTGCAAGCGCTTCACCGGTACTGCCGCTGAATATGGTGAAGTATTCGGGGCCGTCGAGTATCTTCCCGTAAAACGTTCCGCTGGCTTTATCAAGGTTCCGCCAGTCTTTTGTTGCATCACCGATCACTTTTCCTTTCCCGTCGGTGGCTCCATCAGCTGTTTTGCAGGCAAATTCCGCAATACCATCCCCATCCAGGTCATAAACCATAAACTGGGTATAGTGGGCGCCTTCACGAATGTTCCTACCAAGGTTGATTTCCCATAATAACGTTCCATCCATCTTGTAAGCCTGGAAGATGGGAATACCTGAAATGCCGGCAGATGGGGTATCAATGCTTTTGCCCGTTTGATGGAGAATTATTTCATATTCTCCGTCACCATCCAGGTCACCCACGGAAACATCGTTTGGCGTATAGCCTCCAGGCGTTCTAAGCGGTATATTGATGTATTGCTGTGCTGTTGAACCGGCTTTTATTGTGAACGATTTACTTGCTTCCTGCTCAGTTCCATTTAATATCGCTCTCACAAACCAGGAATTATCTATCGTGAGATTCATATTTCCATCTTCATAATTTGTGCTTTCGCTGATTGGTGATTGATTCAGCCTGACCGGCTTTTCCTTCCCGCTCTGACGATAGATATTGAATGCAATTTCTTCGGGCTCAGTCCCCAGCAAACGCCAACCTACATATACCGAATCATTGGTATTATGAATTGCAATGACTCCCCGGTCAAGGTTTTCCATTTGTCGCTGAGCAAATACATGTGTCGCGGCAAAAAATAAAACAAGTACTAAAACAGCATGGTTTCTGATATTTAATAAACTTTTTATCATCGTCATTTTATTGATCTAATTATCTATTAGAGACTTTTATATTTTATATTTCTGTTTTTATATTCAACCCCTTCAGGGTTGCCGTCTTACTTGTCTTATTTTCCGTGGGTTATCACCGTTCGACTGAGCTCACGCCGAAGCCCATGGTTATTCAAATTCAATCAGTCTATCAATGCTTCAATTTAAGATAGACAGGCTTGTCGCGGTTACAGGTAATATTCCCGTTTTGATATTCCAGTTCAGCAATCTGAATTAAGCTACGGCGTGAATCAACAGGATCAGCTGAGGGGGACTTAGTCCTTCCCGGATGGAGAAAATAGATTACAAAAGCCCTGCCACCGTTGACAGTTACCTGGGCATGTCCACCCATTGTTCCATCTTCGGGGCCGGTACCGGATTTTTCAAGAATTCGTTCAGTTTGCCTGGTCCAGTTAAGCAAATCCGCAGAATGATAAAGCCCCATTCCTGCCCAATTATCGACAAGCATCCAGTACTTATTTTTCCATTTAAATACATTAGGGCCCTCTCCGCTCCTATCGCCGACTGCCTTTCCTTTATCCTGCCAGTTGTATAAATCGGGACTATCGGCATAATAAATTGATTTACTGTCCATTTCATTGTTGTACCACATTCGCCAGTTACCATCAGGCATCTGAATAACGCAGGCATCAATTACCCTGTCCGATGCGAGTTTTAATTTCGACTCATATTTCCAGTTGAGTAAATCTGTACTGGTCAGGTGAAGGATCTCGCGGGGATGGTTCCAGTCTGTAAAAATTCCGGGCACATAGGTAAGGTACATATGGTAAAGGCCTTTATGTTCAATGACCTCCGGAGCCCAATGGGTATATTCCGAAGTCGGGCGATAGTTAATGTTAGCCGTATCGCGATACGTCCAGGTAGCGCCATTATCAGAAGACTCGGCAATACCGATCCGGGTTCCATGAACCCAGGTAACACCATTTACCTTTCTGGCATTTGCCCTGCGGTTGGTATAAAACATAAACCACTTCTTTTCATTTTTATTCCAGATAATCGTAGGATCTGCTGCCCCGTCAAAAATAGGATCCCTGAAAAGCGGTTTATCTGCTAATTTGCCCTGGTGGTTCTTTTCTTTATTGAATTCAGTTGCCCGACTGTTTAAGGTGAAAATTGAAAGCAACAGTATAATTGCGAAATACCTGAATGGATGCATGTTATAGATTTAAACGAATAATTATTTTAATCAATAATCTTAACCTGATTGAAATTTAAAAGTACAACAATATTTCTGACCTCACGTTCTATGAGATGGAATGTATTTCGCTATCTTAAAGGAAGTTATATAAGAGTCTCGGATAAAAAATTGTAATGACTTGATATGCAGCTCATATATTTCCCGCAGATACCGCGGATCAACGCAGAAAGATTTCAATTCAGGAAATTTCTGCAAAAACCAGCGAATTTATCTGCAAAATCTGAGGGAATATTTTCCATGAATGGATATAATATCAGGTGTCAACAAGCAGAATCAAGCCTATTAAAGGAAATCTGGGATGCATTGGAAAGCATTTAGGGTTCTGCCCGATTATACGAAATACCAGTACACACTACGAATCTACTTTTTTAGAACCGTTTTAAGATTATTCAATCCATTTTCAAAATCGTTACCCACCATTCCTTCCATATTCATAGCAAGCAAAAACAGGTTTATCGGATATTTCATCTTATGATCTGAAATAACTAAGTTTAACAAAATTATTTATACTTCGAAATGAAAAAATATTGTCTTAAAATGTTCCTGGTTATTGCCACATATGCCTTTGCATCAACCTCATATTGCCAGGAAAAGGTCGATAATGATAAAAATGCCCGATTTTTGAATTACCTGTCGATTCCCATGGCCGGGAATAGCTGGGCAGTAAACAGCCTGGAAAACTCAACAGAAATCATCACCAAATCAGGGGTCGAAGGCTGGGATAATCCATCCACAAAGATCAATACTTTTTTCAGAACCGGGCGAACCGGAAAAATTAACCTGGCCTTAAGAGTACGTGTAAAATCGGGAAAATCAAAAATTTTATGCCAGCTCGGCAAAGAGATTAAAGAGCTAACAATCAGCAATATTGATTTTGACACCGTGAAAATCGGGACCTTCGACCTGAAAAACACAGGTTATCAAACGTTAATCCTTAGCGGATCGGGAAAATCATCCGGAAGTATTGCAGAAATCACCGATCTTCTGATTTTTGGCGAGGCCGTTGACGCATCAACGCGTTACGTTAAAGATGAATTTTATTGGGGTCGACGTGGTCCGTCGGTTCACCTGAATTACGAAATTCCGGCTGATGCAGGTGATGTGGCGTATTTTTACAATGAAATTACAGTTCCCAAAGGAAATGACATCGAGGGTTCTTACTTTATGGCTAATGGGTTCGGTGAAGGGTACTTTGGGATACAGGTAAATTCTCCTGCGGAACGGAGAATCCTGTTTTCGATATGGAGCCCTTATAAAACGGATAAACCAAATGAAATACCGGAAGATCAGAAAATTATATTATTAAAAAAAGGCAATAACGTCAATACGGGTGCTTTCGGGAATGAAGGTTCGGGCGGACAGAGCTATCGCAGGTATTACTGGAAAACGGGAACAACCTACCGGTTCCTCCTTAAAGGTGCCCCTTCAGAGAATAGTTCCACCGACTACACGGCCTGGTTTTTTGCCCCCGAAACCGGCAAATGGGAATTGATCGCGAGTTTCAGGCGTCCCAAAACAACAACCTACCTGAAACGACTCCACTCGTTCCTGGAAAATTTCATCCCAGGGAGAGGAAATATTCCGCGCAGCGCGATTTATTCAAATCAATGGGTTTGCAACACATCAGGAAAATGGAGTGAACTTAAAAAAGCCCGGTTTACCGCCGATGCCACCGCCCGAAAAGAGGCAAGACTGGATTATGCGGGAGGCATTGAAAATGGCGGGTTCTTCCTGAAAAACTGCGGATTCTTTAACGAAAAAACAGACATGGACACGTGGTTTGTACGTCCTCAAGCGAGCCAAAAGCCAGAAATCGATTTTACGGCTTTACCATAACAAGGTATAGAAAAGGAAAAATGCTGTATTTCTAAAACGACATTATATCTGGTCTATTGCTTAGATCTATCTTTTATAATGAGAACTATTTATATGAACCGAGCCTACGGCTCTTGCCTTTCGATTCCGATTTCAGGCTTGAAAGACCTTATTTTTAAAGAAAAACCTTAGTAGAATTGGAATAAATAATATAACCAAACCTCTTACCTTATTTATGAAACCCTCATGAATTGTCGTTCATAAAAGGAGATGAATAAAATTTATGAGGGTTCCACACGAATCAATAATTTAAATTTCAGGAAGATAAACTCAATTTATTCGTGTGAAAGTTGAATACAACAACCTATACACACACGAAAATATAATGTCAGCATTTCAACATTCTTCAGTCTCCCTATCTACGGTCTTCTGACTTCATTAAATTCGTACCTTTGCTGCATTGAATAAACTTGAATGGATTTTAAAGATAAAACAGTAGCATTTGCCACATTAGGCTGCAAGCTAAACTTTTCGGAAACATCGACCATCGCACGGTCTTTCGAGGAGAAAGGATTTAAAAGGGTAAATTTCAAAGAGAAAGCGGATGTTTATGTGATTAATACCTGTTCCGTAACCGATACTGCTGATAAAAAGAGCAAGACGGTCATCCGCCAGGCAGCCAAACTCAATCCTGCCGCTTTTATAGTCGTAACTGGTTGTTATGCACAGCTTAAACCTGAAGAGGCTGCACAAATTGATGGCGTTGACCTTGTGATCGGGGCAAATGATAAATTCAATATTACAAAATATCTCGAAAACCTCGAAAAACACCAGGAGGGTGAAATTCACACATGTGGATTCGGTGAGATATCTGAATTTCAGCATGCCTGGTCATTTGGTGACCGGACCCGGAGTTTTCTGAAAGTCCAGGATGGGTGTAATTATTTCTGTACCTATTGTACGATTCCGATGGCGAGGGGAAAAAGCCGGAATCCATCGATTGAAAGTATTGTTAACAAGGCACGTAGTGTTGCTGAACTAGGTATCAGGGAGATCAACCTGACGGGTGTCAATATTGGTGATTTCGGGCACAGTACGGGAGAGACATTTATCGGGCTGATCAAAGCGCTTGACGAGGTTGAAACCCTGGGACGCATACGTATCGGCTCGGTTGAACCCAATCTTTTGACAGACGAAATAATCGCCTTTATGGCCGGGTCAAAAAGGATTGCACCCCATTTCCATATCCCGCTCCAATCAGGAACCGACGAAGTACTTCAGTTGATGAAACGACGGTACTCCACCAGCCTGTTTGCTCAAAGAGTTTCAAAAATCAGGCAACTCCTTCCCCAGGCTTTTATTGGTGTCGATCTGATCGCGGGTATGAACGGAGAATCGGAGGAACTCTTCAAACAGGCTTACCAATTCATTGAAGGTCTTGACATTTCAGAGCTTCATGTTTTTCCCTATTCGGAAAGAAAAAACACACATGCGCTTAAAATCGAAGGAGCGGTTCCAATTGAAGAGCGTCGTCATCGTGCTCAACTGCTGATTAAACTCTCGGAGCAAAAGCTCAAAGGTTTTTATGAGCGGAATATTGGAAAATCGGAAACTGTCCTTTTCGAAAACGCAAAAATTAAAGGGTTTATGCACGGGTGGACGTCAAATTACATAAAAGTAGAGACGCCATACAACACCGAACTGCTAAACCAATTCAGGAGGCTAAAGCTTTGCGGCATTAATGAAAACGGGACGATGAACATCCTTTTCGAATAAAATAATCGCGGGTGGTTAAAAATTAGATTTAACAAAAGCAGAAGACCAGGTTAGCAGAACACCCGCATAAAAATTATAACTATTTTTACAAATAAAAAATATGAATTTCGAGAAACTTTGCTTTGAAGTCCAGGATATTGCCAAATCGGCCGGTGCATTTATTGCCGGAGAACGCGAAAAATTCAATCTTGAAGATGTTGAGGTCAAGGGAAAGGCTGATTTTGTTTCCTATGTTGACAAGCAGGCTGAGGAACTGATCGTTGGCGGTCTTCGCAAGTTGTTGCCGGAATCGGGCTTTATCGCAGAAGAAGGTACCGCTTCAAGTGCCGGCGAAAAATATAAATGGATCATTGACCCGCTCGATGGAACAACAAATTTTATCCACGGTCTGCCACCTTTTGCCGTAAGCATTGCATTGATTGAAGATGAAGAATTAGTTTTAGGTGTTGTCTACGAAATCACACAGGATGAGTGTTTTTATGCCTGGAAAGGATCTAAAGCTTACCTGAATGGTACGGTAATAAAGGTTACAAAAGCCGCTACGACAAATGATTGCTTAATCGCAACCGGTTTTCCTTATTCTGCTTTTGATAAACTGGAATGTTATGTTGAATCGATGCGCTATTTCATGGTTCATTCACATGGTTTACGACGATTAGGTTCGGCAGCCACCGACCTGGCTTATGTTGCAGCAGGTCGTTTTGAGGCGTTTTATGAACACGGACTTAAACCATGGGATGTGGCCGCAGGGACAATTATTCTCCGGCAAGCCGGGGGAAAAGTCTCGGATTTTAACGGAGGCAACAAATTTCTTTTTAACGGAGAATTAGTCGCTTCAAATGGTGCATATTTCGATGAATTTTACAATATTGTGCATAAATATTTTGTAACCAGCCATGACTGAAAATGAAATTGAATTGCTTAAGCAGCAAATAGCTGCAATCGATACAAAAAAATTCGATCTTGAGGCCTGGAAATCTCCAACCCTGGTGTATGTTTCGAGGATTTTCGGAGCCGCCAGCGAACACGTCAGGCAAATCAGGGAGTTGAAATACGATTATTCAAGCTGGGCGCTTAGGGATACATCCGGAGGCGGGCAACTCACTGATCCGGTACGTGTAAGGGCCAGGGAGATTCTTGAAGCGGCCATTTCGGAACTTCAAAACCTGGGTACTCCCCCGACTGTCAACACCACTTCGGATGTTCTGGATTCATTCCGCAAAGAACTAACAGGCAAAGAGATGCAGGACCTTGAAAAAATTCTTCGTTTAAATGAGCATGAAAAACCCGAGGCATTGAAGTTGTTTCTTAACGAAAGAGACAATAAAATACTTCGGTCTATACTGATCGATTTACTCCTGAATAATTAATACACCGCTTCGAATTGAGCATTGGTCGCGTTGATCACAATAAAGATATGATTGTGTTTTATGGAAAAAACCGGATATTTTCTGCTTAGGGCAACTACCTGGATCATTCAATTGTTTCCGCTTCGGGTTCATTATATCTTCTCAGATCTCTTTTTCATCCTGGCCTATTCAGTTTTCAGGTACCGACGTAGTGTGGTCACTAAAAACCTGGCCAACTCTTTTCCCGGCAAGACTCGGAAAGAGCGAAATCAAATCGCGATAAAATTTTATCACCACTTCTGCGATGCGGCCATCGAAACTTTTTATTTTGACAGAATTTCATCCACCGAAGGAAAGTACCGCGCGAAATACCTGAATCCGGAATTACCAAACGGTTATCTCGACCAGGGACGGGATGTCATTTGCTTCCTGGGACATTACAACAACTGGGAATGGTTCTGTAACTGGCCATTGTATTCGACGCACCTGTTCTATCCGATTTATAAAAAACTGAAAAACAGTATTTTCGAGCGTTTTTACCATCATCTCAGGAGCAGGTTTGGAGCAGTTCCATTAGAAAGAGCCGCAACATTCCGGCAGCTTTACAGCGATCATCAAAAAGGAATTCCAACCATGTCGGCATTTCTGTTTGATCAGACTCCCCGCATCTATGAAATTCATCATTGGTTGACTTTTCTGAACCAGGATACACCTGTGATACTTGGGGCAGAAAAAGTAGCACAAAAAATTGATGCTGTTGTGCTTTTTGCCCGATCAAGAAAAGTAAAACGAGGCTTTTACGAAGTCGAATATCAATTAGTAACCGATCATGCAGGAGCATGCCCCAGGTTTGAGATCACCGAAAAGTGTACACGTTTACTTGAACAGCAAATCATCAGTCAACCCGAATTCTGGCTTTGGTCACATAAAAGATGGAAGCATAAAAGGAACGAGAATATCGAAATCAATGCGATCGTATAATTATTCATAAAACAACTCTTTTTACCGCGAAACTCAGTTATTGTCCAATTATCCAAAGAATTTAAAAATCATATCACGATGCAAATTAAACAGGTTACAAATACAATACTTCAATGACAGGATACTACCTGCTTCGGATACTATCGCGGCTGATCTATGCAATGCCGCTACGCATTCTCTATTTTTGTTCAGATCTTTTATTTACTGTCCTTTTTTACCTTGTCCGCTACAGGCGCGGTGTGGTGGATACGAACCTGGCAAACTCCTTTCCTGAAAAAACGAAAAAAGAATGTGATCAGATTGCCGTAAAATTCTATCACCATCTTTGTGATTGTTTTCTCGAAACACTTTATTTCGATTGGATTAAAGAAAAGGAGGTCAGGGAAAGGGTAAAGTTTCTTAATCCGGAGATGGCCAACAACTATATGGATAAGGGGAGGCAGGTAATCATCCTGATGGGTCATTACAATAACTGGGAGTGTTTCAACAACTGGGGATTGCACACGACACACAGGTCGTATGCCATCTACAAAAAACTCAGGAACAGTACCTTCGAAAAATTTTACATCCATCTGCGAAGCCGGTTTGGCTCTTTCCCACTCGAACGGGCTCTGACATTCAGGCAGTTATTGGATGACTCGAAAGATGGAATACCCGGTTTATCACTTTTCCTGGTTGACCAGACTCCCAGGGCATTCGATATTCAGTACTGGACAAGCTTCCTGAACCAGGAAACAGCGGTATTGGTTGGTCCTGAAAAGGTTGCCTCCAAATTAAATTCCGTAGTTTTGTTTGGTAAAACAAGGAAATTGAAACGAGGCTTTTATGAAGTTGAATTTGTGCTGATTACAGATCATGCCAAGCAATGCCCCAAATTCGAAATTACAGAGAAGAGTTCCAGGATCCTGGAAAACCTGATCGTCGAAAACCCTGAATTCTGGCTTTGGTCGCATCGGAAATGGAAACACATACGTCCTGAAGTTGAGCCGGAAAAACAGATGATTCCGATTGAACAGGAAGTTTAGTTCAGCGAAATCCCGTGAACGAAGTGATACGGGACTGAAAAAAACAAACAAATTTCAGGACGAGTCAGCTTGTGAACAAATAAAACGAGCCCCGAATTATCAGGACGAATCGAAGATCAACGAAGTTAATTCCTCCGATGCATCGGAGCAGGCTATTTCCCGCACGTGCGGGATTAAAAAACAAATTATTAACAAATGAAACTCTCAATCGTAATTTTAAACTGGAATGGAAGTCACCATTTGAGGAGGTTTCTCCCTTCTGTTATAAAGTATTCAAATTACGACTGGGCGGAGATAATTGTAGCCGATAATCACTCCGACGATGATAGTTGCGAAGTTGTTGAACGGGAATTCCCCGGCGTAAAAATACTGCGGCTCGACCAGAATTATGGTTTTGCTGAAGGGTATAACCGGGCGCTGAAGAACAATGATGCTGATTATATCCTACTGCTTAATTCCGATGTCGAAGTGACCGAAAACTGGCTGGAACCGATGGTGAATATCATGGATTACAACCCATTAATCGCAGCGTGCCAACCCAAAATTATGCAACTCGATAACCCCGGAAAATTCGAATATGCCGGCGCATCGGGTGGTTTTATTGACAATTACGGCTACCCGTTTTGCCGTGGAAGAATTGTTGATGTCCAGGAGTACGACCTTGGACAGTACGATCATCCGGTTTCAGTTTTCTGGGCGAGCGGAGCTGCCATGCTTGTGAGGGGGAAACTCTGGCACGAATCGGGTGGATTTGATCCCGATTTCTGGGCGCATATGGAGGAGATCGACCTTTGCTGGAGAATAAAGAACATGGGTTATAAAGTGGTGGTATGTCCCGAATCAAAAATAATCCACCTCGGTGGCGGCAGTCTCTCGTATGGCAGTCCCCGGAAAATCTATCTCAATTTCCGCAACAACCTGTTCCTGCTGTATAAAAATCTCCCGGAAGGGAGGTTGTATAAAACACTTATTCCAAGGATGATACTCGATGGTGTTGCGGCACTGCAATTTCTCCTGACCGGGCAATTCAGCGCTTTTATTAAGGTGATGGCTGCACATCGGGATTTTTATAAAAGCCTGGGGAAACTTAAAAAGCAAAGAGCGGAGTTGTTACCTAAGATAGTAAGCGCCATTCATCCTGAAATCTACAAAGGGAGCATTATTTTTGATTTCTATATTGCAAGAAAAAGGAAGTTTTCATCATTAAATTTTCCGGCAAAGGAGATTGTTGGGTTCCAGCAGATTCACCGCGATATTACAGCTTAGATACCTGGACAATTGGACCTTGATAAGTGATTATTGTTATGATATGGATAGGATAAGAAATGATTTGCAACTGGCAGCTCGCTTCTGCCTTCAATATGCTCTTATCCATCTTTAAACAATTCATAAATCATAAATCATAAATCATAAATCATAATTCATAAATCATAAATCATAATTCATCATGCGTATAACAAAAGAGAATACCACCGCCCTTTTTATCGATTTCCAGGAACGACTCTTTCCGGTTATGAATGAGAAGGAACTTTTGTTGAAAAACACAAAAATTCTGGTCCAGGGCTTCAATTTACTGGGAATAACAACGGCATTTTCGCAACAATATACCAAAGGGTTAGGTGAAACGCTTGAAGATCTCAGGTTGCTTGTTCCAGGTTTCGCAGCCTTCGAAAAAACAGATTTCAGCTGTTTTGGAGCTGAAGAATACACGACGTTTCTTCAGCAGAATCAAAGTAAGACGATCATCCTCTGCGGAATTGAGGCGCATGTATGTGTGTTGCAAACCGCCGTTGATCTGAAGGAGGCCGGATTTTTCCCTGTCGTTGTAACAGATTGCATCTCATCCCGAAGTACCATAAGCAAAGAGACCGCAATTGACCGGTTCCGGTACGAGAATATTATGACGACTACATGCGAATCAATTCTGTTCGAACTGACCCGTTCAGCCAAAGCCGAAGAGTTCCGGGCAATTTCTAAGCTCGTGAAGTGAATATAAAAAAAAGAATACTGAATTCATTCCTGACCTTCTGCTTTATTGTTTGTCTTTCAGACCTTAATGCCGCATCACAATCGACTTTTGAATGGCCCTGTTTTCATGGACCTGACCGCACAAATAAAAACCAACCCAGCGTGTGCTGTTTGCCCAGACGGTTGGATATGCGGAGTAGGGATATTCTAATGCAGTTAAACGCAAGGTTATATAGAAACGCAAGGATATATAGAAACGCAAGGTTATGTAGAGATGCAGGGATATATAGAAACGCAAGGTTATGTAGAGATGCAGGGATTATAGAAATGCAAGGTTATGTAGAGATGCAGGGTTATGTAGAGATGCCAGGTTATGTAGAGACGCACGGCCGTGCGTCTCTACTGCGGTGCGTCTTTACAGCCTTGCGTCTCCACTGCAATTGATCTCTATTGCAATGCATTTATGGTCGTGCGTCTCTACTGCGGTGCGTCTTTACGGCCGTTCTTTTATACGAACATACGAACATCCAATCTTACATTGCAAATAAAAAATTAACTGTAATGAGATGAGCGAAAGATTTCAGGACAGGTACCGGATATCCTCTGCGCGTTTGCGGAATTGGGATTATAGTGCAGAGGGTATCTACTTTATTACCATATGTACTGCTGCACATGAATACTATTTTGGAGAAATAGAAAACAAAAAAATGATATTATCGGAAATTGGGTCTTTGGTAACGAAGGAATGGGAAAAATCCTTCGCTATACGTACCGAATTGTTTTGCGATTCATATGTAATAATGCCAAATCATATTCATGCCATTTTACGGATTAATAATGGTATTTCTCCGGAAATGCACGGCCGTATAAATCAAATAGACGATGAATTGCAAAGTTCTGTAGAGATGCACGACCGTGTTGATCAATCAGATGATGAATTGCACCGCCCTGTAGAGACGCACGACCATAATAACCAAACAGATGATGAATTGTACCGCCCCGTAGAGACGCACGGCCGTGCGTCTCTACAAAATAATTCTGCGTCTCTACAAAATAATTCTACGTCTCTACAAAATAATTCTACGTCTCTACAAAATAATTCTGCGTCTCTACAAAATAATTCTGCATCCCCATTAAATAAAACGTCATCAAAATTCGGGATCGCCTATCGTCCGCCTAAATCAATATCATCATTTGTGGCAGGATTTAAATCGGTTGTGACGGTCAATGCCCGAAAAATTCATGACCTTTTTGCCTGGCAAACGCGTTTCTATGACTCTATAATCCGAAATGAAACGGAATATCAAAGAATAGCCGACTATATTGAAAATAATCCAGCTAATTGGGAAAGGGATGAATTTTTTGGAAATATGAGCATATAACAGTTTCAGGTTTTTTCCATAACCAATTAAATAAGGCACTATTAGCTGTAGAGACGCACGGCCGTGCGTCTCTACAAGAACGCGTCTCTTTATAAGGCTGTGCAACCAACTTCCTTAAGAATTGACCCAAATTTCCTAAACATCTAACCAAATTTCCCTGGAATCAAACCTATCTTTCCACGAATCGAATCTGTCTTCCCGGGAATGGCCCCGGATTTCAACACCATCGAACCACCCTACCCGGCAATCGAACCAAAATTGATAATTGTTGATCATCAGTCGTTAAGCACCGAACTATCCTTGTTGGGTCATGAACATCAATCATTAAGCACCGAACCATTCTTGTTAAGTCACAATCATAAGTCGTTAAGCACCGAACCATTCTTGTTATGTCATGATCATCAGTCGTTAAGTACCGAACCATTCTTATCAGGAGATAAATCAAACTTAAGAAGTAATGAAACATTCTTATTAAGAATCGTTCATTACTCATTAAATAAGGAAGCATTCTTATTAACCAATATTCCATGGTTAATAAGAATGCTTCGAAAGTCATTAAATCGATATAAAATCTGCTACCTGATCCTTATTTTAACACTTTGACTCCAGTCACTCTTGACGTTATTGGTAAGCATCCTGCGGTTTTGGAAAGAATAAACATTACCGTTCTTAAGATCGCCTACGGTGGTTTTAGATGTCCGGCTGGCAGGTAAGGGTATCCATATATTATCATCGCCGCTCATTCGCCATTCATGGGGACCTGCCCCTTCGCCCGTTAAATCGACACTCCCCTCTTCAACTCCGTCTTCGGCCATATTCTGCCTTCTGCCATGATTGGTCTTCTTTTTAACCGACATTGCAGCACTTGTAATGATTGCCTGGGCATTTTCAGGGTCGGCATCGGCAGTCTCCTGTACATCGTTGCGCAGCGAGCGGATATCGGCTTTTACCGTTTCGAGCGCCGCATTACGGATTTCAACACTCACAGTAGGAGGTTTGGTATTGCATCCCGTTTCGGCAGTATCGAGCAGCTTGATATCCTCGCCGAGTTTTGTGACTTTCGAAGCTGAATCTTTGAAGTACGCATTGTTGGATATAGCCACGTTAATGGCTTTCGAATAAACAATAAAATTGCTGATCACCGTAGGAAAATTAAGTGCTACGGTAGCTTGCTTAACCAGGGTTTTTCCATTCATAATGATTGGCTTTAATTGTTAATAATAAGGGAATTGAATTATATACAAAAATATAACATTATTTTCGGATAATCGGGTTATTTCGCCCGGAATATTTTTCAAAATATTTTTTTAAAAAATTCTTAAGTTTTAAGGGTGAATTACTTACCTCTGTCAGGGTTCGGAACCCTGACAGGGATGATCCGGGAGTTTAATTATTTTATAGTCATACACTTACTTACAAAATATCTACACTTGTTGACAATAACATTACATCTGATAAGTAAACGATAAAAATGGCAGAATAAATGTTTATTGTTTATATTTTATGTTGATATTTGTTCAGATTTATTGATAACTTGTAGCAATTATCCGGGATTATAAATTAATAGATATAAATTATGTACCGGATCACCCTCGTTTGTAACTGCCTGCCCCGATTTATCGGGGATCTATCGGGGGTTTCCGGGGAACGGTTAGTTGCCAGTCGTATAACGAAAAAAATATTTAGACCCTCAAGGTTTCAAAAACCTTGAGGGTCTGATCATCAACAAATATGAAATCATGCAACAAACAGAACTTCTGACTTATGGGAAAATTTACCACATCTACAATCGTGGTATCGATGGTTGTGATCTGTTTAAAGCGAAAGAAAACTACGAATACTTTTTGACTTTGTACGATAAGCATATTTCGGCCGTGGCTGATAGTTTCGCCTGGGTATTGATGAAAAATCACATCCACCTGTTAGTGAGGATAAAGGAGGAGGAGTATATTAAAAACCTCGAAGGTTTTCGAAACCTTCGAGGTTTAAAACTACATCAACCTTTCTCCAACCTGTTCAATGCGTATGCCAAAGCTTTTAATAAACGTTACAAGCGC
>Ga0079306_1001579_pt1 | contig 14720 bp, 14 predicted proteins | sample Methanotroph_Enr_FD_79181 | JGI IMG/M metagenome (GOLD analysis project Ga0079306, IMG submission 79181) | Enriched soil microbial communities from Old Woman Creek wetland in Ohio, USA - Methanotroph_Enrichment_5 | ecosystem: Environmental > Terrestrial > Soil > Wetlands | place: USA: Ohio...
ATTGCAGAAGTTCAGCTGTTGAAGCCTGTGGGAATAAACCTGAAAGAATATCGTTTTGAAGTCTATGACAGGTGGGGATACAGGTTATGGTGGACTGATAAACTTGATAGCGAAGGTAGGCCGACCGAAGGCTGGAATGGCACGTTTAAAGACATCCTGATGCCGGAAGGGGCCTATTTGTGGAGAGCCTTTGGTATATTCAAAGATGGCAGTATATGGCAGGCCGAGAATATTGGCGAAAGTAAAAATTTACCCAGGTTTAAAACCGGAACAGCATCGATGATCAGATAGTAGAATGGAAAAATAACCATAAAAAGCGCCCTGAAGGCGCTTTTTTAATTAAATCGCCACCATCTATGAAGGTGGTGATTGTTTAAATTAGTATTCTAAAAGTTCCTTGACTGCAGAATAAATACGCTCCTGATCGGGAAGAATAGCTTTTTCGAGAATACGGTTGAATCCAACCGGGGTAAATGTGGAGCCAACCCTGCGAACAGGGGCATCCAGGTAACTGAATCCTTCGTTGGATATCATAGCCGCAATTTCACCGCCAAAACCGCCAAAGACTTTATCCTCGTGTACAACCATTACCCTTCCTGTTTTCTTAACGCTTTCAAGAATTGCCGCTTTATCAAGTGGAATTAAGGAACGAATATCTATAACTTCAATGCTTTTACCTGTTTCTTCGGCTATCCGGTCAGCAACGGCAATACACATGTGGGTGGTGTTACCATAGGTGATTATACTCATATCCCTGCCTTCGCGCCTGGTGCGGGCTTTACCAAAAGGAACTTCAAATTCTTCGGGAACAAAAGTTTCAGCAACCGGATCATTATACAGTGCTTTTGGCTCTAAGAAAAGGGTAGGACCCCTCGAACGCATCGAAGTGCGAAGCAACCCCGCAGCATCATCAGCGAAAGATGGGTAAACAATGCGAACACCTGGAATTGCAGCCAGCGAACCTTCAATGTTCTGCGAGTGGTACAAGCCTCCCCCGATATAACCGCCGGAGGCCAGCCTGATGGTTACATTAGGCGAAAATGCACCGTTGCTGCGCCAATAATCGTGCGACAATTCGATATATTGTTCCATGGCCGGCCAGAAATAATCAGCGAACTCAGCTCCTTCGACAACTATCCTGATCTTATCGTTATACCGGCTCATTCCGTTAGCTGTTCCGAGAATATAGTCTTCCGCTATCGGACCATTGAAAATGCGCTCGATCCCGAATTCCTGCTGCATTCCTTTGGTGACATTAAAAATGCCGCCTTTTTCTTTATTGGCAACATCCTGTCCCCAGAGAAATGTATCCGGATTAAGACGGAATTCTTCTTTCAGAGTTTCATTAAGCGCCTGGATTAATTTTAAGGAGCGTCCTTCATGCTCATCATGAATTCCGTCAGGAAATTTCACAGGAATATATGCCTCAGGGTATACAAAGTTAAATATCGAAGAAGGATCAGGATCTGGGGCTGCCAATGCTTTACGGTGAGCTGCCATCATTTCTTTCTGTGCCTGGTCATCAATAACGGATAACTCCTCTTCTGTAAATTTTCCGGAATGTAATAAAATAATACGAAACCTGTCGAGGGGATCACTTGCTTTGGCGCAATGTCTCTCATTTTCATCGCGGTACAATTCGTGCCGATCCGAATTCGAATGCGAATGGATCCGCACGCAGCTGGCATGTACAATAACAGGCTCCTGGTTTTCGATAGCATGTCGCTTGGCCATTTCCATCGCGTTCATAGATGAAAAAATGCTCTTTCCGTCGCAGTGTATTATTCTCAGGTTTTTAAATCCTTTGAAATTGTCGGCCGCAAATGCATTGGCTGATTGATCGCGTTGTGGAACCGAAATTCCATAACGGTTATCCTGGAATACGAAAATAACAGGCAACTTCTCATTGCTGGCTCCGTTGATAGCTTCATAGACATAACCTTCAGAAGTTGAGGATTCACCCTGAGAACTGATGGCTACCCCTTTTCCGCCGTACCTTTTAATGGCACGTGCAACCCCGACTGCATGCAAAGTATGATTTCCGGTAGCAGATGAAACACTGTGAATATTCCATTCAGGTTTTGCAAAATGGTTCGACATATGCCTGCCACCACCGGCAACGTCATTTGCTTTAGAAATTCCGTTCAGTATAATTTCTTCAGCCGTGAGACCTGCCGAAATAGCAGTAAGCATATCGCGGTAATATGGGAATAAATGGTCTGTTGTGCGGTCAAATATCTGCCCTATGGCGAGTTGTATTCCGTCGTGGCCGGCATAAGGAGCATGGTATGACCAGCCTAATGCTTGCTTTAAATAGTTTGGTGCTCTTTCGTCAAGTTTACGACCCAGCACCATAAGATAATACCATTTTTGTAATGTTTCCTTATCAACAGTATCCAACTTATATTCTATACGCTTTTCCATTCGTTGTCCTTAATAATTTCATAAAGTTAAACAAAAATAACGACTTAAACTCACTTTTGTTCGCCAATTCAATTTTCAAATGAATAAAATCCGGAATTAATATTCATCAACCTCTAATAATTGTATACATTCCATCCTCACGCAACCTGATTATGGTAGATGGTTTCGAACGGGTAAAATAATCCTGTTTGTATGATACGATGTAATCCACAGCGTTCTTAATCTCATCCGCGATCTGGCTGAAGGTTACCGGTGGATCAAAACCGGATATATTGGCTGAAGTTGAAACAATAGGTTTTCCAAACCGCCTGATCAGTTCCCAGCAGAAATCATCTTTGACAATGCGTATCGCAATGGTTCCATCGGCTGCAACCACATTTGACGCAAGCTTTCGTGCATTTGAATAAATAATGGTAACAGGATTTGTTATACTGGCGAGTAAATCTTCAGTGATATCCGGAACCTTTTCAACATAAATCGGCAGTTTATCAATGTGGTCGATCAGTATAATCAGGCTTTTCGCTTCCGTCCGGCTTTTGATGCGGAAAATCTTTTGAACGGCCTGTGTATTGGTTGCATCACATCCTAATCCCCAAATCGTATCCGTAGGATAAAGCAGCGTACCTCCATCTTCGAGAACTTTAACCGCTTTTTCTATATCACTTTCAAAATTCATACTCTAACAACAATTAAAACGGGATTTGGGTCAGTAATTCACAGGTTTTTTTTATATTAAATTTAAATAGACTTTCATCAGGTTAGCGGCAACATTCGCTTCATCAAATTTCCTGCCATGCAAAAATCCCTTTTCAACCATCTTTTGGGCGGTTTCCGGGTTATTCAGAACTTCACTTATTGCTTCACCCAACTGTATGAAATTCTCAGGATCACAATAGAGTGCCGCTTCACCACCGGTCTCTCTGAAACAGCTTCCTGTACTTGTAATTACCGGAACTCCGGAATAAAGGGCTTCTAGAATTGGAATCCCAAATCCTTCGAAGACGGAAGGATACACAAAAAGTGAAGCTGATTGGTACAAAGCAGGTAAATCAGCCGATTCAATAGTATGCCTGAAAATTATCCTTTCCCCGGCAGGGTTTAGATCCAGGTATTCGTTTATTTCATTAAGATAAGGAGTGGGTTTACCTACAATCAGTAAGGGGATATCAATTTTCTCATTCAGGTATGCTTTTATCAGTGTAAGTGCATTTTTCCGTTTTTCGATGGTACCGAGATACAGGATAAACCTGGCCGGAAGATTATATTTTTTCCGGATCTGATCTTTCTTAGCTTCAGTTACACGGATCCGAAAAACCGGGTTACAAGTCTGGTAAACCACTTCTATTTTTTGAGGATCTGTTCCAAAAAGTGCAATGATATCGCTTTTTGTTGCTTCACTGATTGCAATAATTTTATCTGCCACCCGGCATGCATGACGGAATTTATACAAATAGATCTGCCGGTCAATCTTTGGATAATATTCCGGATAGCGTAAGAATATAAGATCGTGAATGGTAACAACTGATTTTACCCCGGATTTTTGAATGCCCCAGGGAAGTTCGTTACTCAGCCCATGATAAATATCCAGTTTCTGTTTTTTTATCTGGCCATGGATTCCCCATGATCGCCACAAAGATGGAAATAACCTGTATAACCCGGATTCAGGTCCAATAATAGTGGGAATGACTTCAGATGGAAATAATTCCCGGTTGTTTTTTGCGGAAAAAAGAGAATACCTGTTCTCCGGGTAAAATCGTGATAAAAGTTCAATCGTGCTCCGGCTATAATTACCGAGCCCGCTTCGGTTAAAAAGAGCACGTTTAGCATCAAACCCTATAATCATATCCGATCCTGTTAAAATTCCGTTGCTGAATACTAAAATGATATATCGTATTCGCGCAAAGCTTCATTGAGCGACGTCTTAAGATCGGTTGAGGGTTTTCGTTGCCCGATGATCAAAGCACAACTCACCTGGTATTCGCCCGCAGGATATTTTTTTGTGTACGAACCCGGAATAACCACCGAACGGGGAGGTACATATCCTTTATATTCCACTGGATCACTACCAGTTACATCAATAATGCGTGTGCTTTGCGTGATAACCACGTTAGCTCCAAGAACTGCTTCAGCAGCTATCCTGGCTCCTTCCACTACAATACACCTTGATCCGATGAAACAATTATCTTCAATGATAACAGGAGCAGCCTGAACCGGTTCGAGCACTCCACCAATGCCTACGCCTCCACTCAGGTGTACATTTGAACCTATCTGCGCGCAACTGCCGACCGTAGCCCAGGTATCCACCATGGTTCCTGCACCTATCCATGCTCCGATATTTACAAATGAAGGCATCATAATAACCCCCGGAGATATGAATGCGCCATAGCGGGCAACTGCATGCGGTACAACCCTTACACCAAGTTCTTTATAGTTGTGCTTCAGGGGAATTTTATCATGGAACTCCAGCGGGCCTGCTTCCATAACTTCCATCTGACGTAAGGGAAAGTACATAATGACCGCCTTTTTAATCCATTCATTCACCTTCCACTCATTACCGACAGGTTCAGCTACGCGAAGTTTCCCTTTATCCAGAAGTTCAACTATTTGAAATACAGTATTTTTGGTTTCGTCAAGGTTCAGTAAGGAACGATCGTCCCAGGCTTTTTCAATTATAGATTTTAAACGGTCCATGCAAGTTATTTTTCATTTCAAAATTAAGGATTTTCAGTTGAACTGAGCCCGGTTGTTTTGTTATTTCTATTGTATACCCCGGAAAAGCTTCAGCATAAGCCTTTTCAAAGTTAAAAATTTGTAATTTCGCCGCAAAATAAAGGACTTGGGCAGGATATTAGCAATTGATTATGGCCAGAAACGTGTCGGGCTTGCAGTTACTGATGAACTCAGGATGATTGCGGGTGCGCTTGCAACGGTGCACTCAAAAGATGTAATAACTTTTCTGAAAGCATATGTATCACGCGAAAATGTGGATTGTTTTGTAGTCGGGTATCCGCTTACAATGCAAAATAAACTTTCAGAATCAGCCAGGTTTACGGAACCTTTTGTTAAACATCTGCAAAAAACTTTCCCTCACATTCCGGTTGAACGGATGGATGAACGGTTTACATCGAAAATGGCAACTGCTGCCATCCTTGAATCGGGTGTAAAAAAGAAAGATCGACAGGATAAAGCACTGGTAGATAAAATAAGTGCGGTGATCATTCTTCAGTCTTATCTCGAAATGAAAGCCATGCAACGATGAACCATTGTTCTGATAATATGTTTATTCTGAAAAGTCTGGATTTTTGAAACGACTTAAGTGGAATAAGGAGTACAAATCTGATTAAACCTTAAAATCACTATACTTGTCTGAGAAAAAAATATGACTAATATTACAAATACATTAAAACAAATGATCCTTCCTGTAGTGGCATTCGGGCATCCCAATTTACGTAAAGTGTCAATTGACATAACACCTGAGTATCCCGGCCTGCAGCAACTTATAGCCGATATGTGGGAAACCATGTATTTTTCAGCCGGAGTGGGCCTTGCTGCTCCACAGATCAACAAACAGATCCGGCTTTTTGTGATAGATGCATCACCGTATGCAAAAGAAACGCCTGAAACCAAAGATTTTAAAAAAGCATTTCTGAATCCGAAAATAGTGGAGGAAAAGGGCGAAGAGTGGGCTTTTAGCGAAGGGTGCCTCAGTATACCTGATATTCACGAAGATGTAATGCGCAAATCGAATGTAAGATTGGCATATTACGACGAGCAGTTCAATTTTCATGATGAATGGTTCTCAGGCATCTTAGCCAGGATTATCCAGCACGAATACGACCATCTCGAAGGTATTCTTTTCGTAGATAAAATACATCCTCTGCGTAAAATAATGATTAAACGCAAGTTACAGGAGATTTCAAAAGGTATCACTGATGCTAAGTACAAAATGATTTTCCCGCATAAAAAACGTTAATCCAGGTTCAGAATTCAAACAGTGGTAATTACTTGCTATGAGAAACCCGTTGTTACTGCTTTCATTGCTTGTTTTCATGTCTTTTTATTCATGTACGTCATCGCGCGATAAAATGTCGGCAAAAATTGCAGGCATGGAATCGGACCTGAAAACTATACCTAAAGTTGATTCCGCTGCTGTGCGTGAATTGATTAGCGGATACCAGAATTTTGCTGCAAAATATCCAGGTGACAGCCTTTCGCCGGAATATCTGTACAGAGCCGCCGGACTGGCTAACGGATTTAACCATGGAACCCAGGCAATAGCTTTATACGAATCTATAATTCATTCCTATCCCGGTTATAAAAAGATTCCGGAATGTTATTTCATGGAAGCTTTCACATACGAAAATTCCCAGGGTAACATTGGGAAAGCGGATGAATGTTATCATAAATTTCTGGATAAATTTCCACAGCACGAATTAGCTGACGATGCCCGGTCTGCCATTAAATTTCTCGGGAAAACGCCTGATGAAGTGGTTCAGGAATTGGATAGAATGAATTCCGACTCAGTGCATAAGGCTGATAAATAAAATTCAGAAAATAAATTGTATTGATCTACACTCGGGAGCATTCAAAATCCGGAATGAACCATGAGTTGCTATTGAAAAAAAACGGTTCAATAGCAATTATTATTCCTTGGGTGAGAAGTCTTCGGTAAGCATCGTTTTTAATCCGGATGCTTTGATATCGAGCGAAAGTTCGCCATTGCGACAGTATGAGATCCGGCCGGTTTGCTCTGAAACGATAATTGCAATGGAATCGTTCTTCTCCGTAATCCCGATAGCCGCACGATGTCGCAATCCGAATTCAGCAGGGAGATCCATCTTGCCCGAAACGGGCAAAATGCATCGAGCTGATTTAATTTTATTATCGTTTATTATAACAGCTCCATCGTGCATCGGGTTATTTTTATAAAAGATGCTTTCGATGAGCTGATCCGAAATTATTGCATCCACCGACAGCCCGGTTTCTTTATACTCCGAAAGATCATTTTTACGGCCAATCACAATCAGCGCACCGGTCAGGGAGTGCGACATGCGATGGCACGCCTGAACCACCGGGTCAATATCAGCCAGGTTGCTGTTTTCAAGTTGAAGCTTTGAAAATAATGCCCTGAATCTGTTCCTCGTTATAAATCCCGGCGAACCGATAGCGAGCAGGAATTTCCTGATTTCAGGCTGAAACACCACGATAAAAGCTATAAAACCAACCGACGTAAAAGCCCCTAGTAAATCGCTGAGTAAATCCATCTGAAGTGATTTCACCAGGCGCCATAAGACGAAGATAGCCAGGATGCCAAGGAAAATATTTACTGCTGCAGTGCCTTTCAGCAATTGGTAAAGAGAAAATAACAGGAATGCAACCAGTAACACATCGATGACATCGAGTATTCTTACATGCAGGAAAAGTGGTATGAATGAAGCGATCATTTACGTTTGATTGTATAAAGTGCAAATATACTTACAGACGGTCTACAATTTCACAAAATTTCAATTTACTTGAAATTGTTACACTTTAAGTCTCCCAGTGTGAAGGAAGGATCAGGCATAATCTGGGCAAACCGGATGCAGATTTTTCTCTTTTACATTTTAGAATATGTTTCAGCCAGTTTAATTACCTGGAGTGCTTCTTTAACATCGTGAACACGCAGAATGTCAGCCCCATTGAGTAATGCGGCCATATGCAAAGCCGAGGATGCCGACAAAGCTTCTTCCGGAGTTGTATTCAATAGCTTGTAAATCATCGATTTACGGGAAATTCCTACTAATACCGGGTAACCATATTGTTTGAAAACACGTAATTCGCGAAGCATTTTGTAATTGTGTTCAATGGATTTTCCGAATCCAAAACCCGGATCAAGTATTACCTGCTGAATTCCTGATTGATGCAGACGGGTAAGATTCATTTCGAAAAAATGGCTGATTTCACTGACAACATCACTATAAACCGGATCATTCTGCATATTGGAAGGAGTTCCCTTCATATGCATCAAAATGTATGGTAAACCGGTTGCCGCCACCGCTTTGATCAGGCCGGTATCCATTCTCCCACCTGAAATATCATTAATTATTCCTGCTCCGGCATTGGCTGCATGTTTTGCTACATTAGCACGATACGTGTCAACGGAGAAAACAGTATCAGAATACTTTACAGTAAGTAGTTCTACAGCAGGCAGCAGACGGGAAATTTCTTCCTTTTCCGAAACGATTTCAGCACCGGGCCGGGTGGATACTGCTCCCAGATCGATAATAGATGCCCCTTCCAGTATCATTTTTTCAGTCTGTGAAATCCATGCATCTGTTTTGGTATAACGGCCGCCATCGAAAAAAGAATCCGGTGTTAAATTTAAGATGCCCATAACCAGCGGTTTATTGGTACGAAGAACAATATTGCCGCAATTCAGGGTTTTGTTTCCGGAAAAAGGTGTAATTTTATCACTCCCAAAACTCATGGTTTCCTGGTTGAAATCAGCTACAAAGTTATTGATATTATGCCTGATAAAACATTTCAACAATACGATTCGGTAATCGGTTCATGCCGAAAGGTATTTATGGCTAAAATGCACGATTACGGTACTGCCTGGCGCATACTCAGAACTACTTCCATCACCGATCAGATTTACATCAAAGCAAGCCGAATCCGCAGTATTGAGGAAAAAGGCGAAAGCAGGGTTGATGAAGGGATCAGGTCCGAATTTATCGGTATGATCAATTATTCCGTAATGGCGCTGATTCAGCTTGAACTGGGTGCAGCCGAAGAGGCGCATATGGATGCGGATATTGTTGGTTCGAAATACGATGCATTTGTGTCGTTGGCCCGTAACCTGATGTCGGATAAAAACCATGATTACAGCGAAGCCTGGCGGCAGATGCGCATCAGTTCGCTCACCGATATTATTTTAATGAAATTGCTTCGCATCAAGCAGATTGAAGATAACAACGGATTGACAATTATGTCAGAAGGGCTCGATGCGAATTATCTTGATATTATTAATTATTCAGCTTTTGCGCTGATCATGTTGGATCAACAAAACTAGCTTGCTATGAAATGGATCGCTAATCTTAGCAGAATTCTGATCGGGATTGTATTCGTGTTTTCAGGTTTTGTCAAGGGAGTTGATCCGCTGGGAACGGCATATAAACTGGAGGACTACTTTGTTGCATTTAACTGGGGCTTTTTTATACCGTTTGCCCTGTTCTTGTCCATTCTGCTTTGTACCATTGAGTTTGCTATTGGTGTAATGTTATTGCTCAACCTCCGTATGAGGATCACTTCCTGGCTTCTACTTCTGGTGATGGTGTTTTTTACAGCTCTTACTTTGAATGACGCACTCTATAATCCTGTTCCTGATTGCGGATGTTTTGGTGATGCTATAAAACTAACCAACTGGCAGACGTTTTATAAAAACCTGGTTCTTTTGCCTTTAGCCGTACTGGTTCTTACCTACCGCAAGAAATTCAAACCATTCACAAGTTCAGGCAGGCAATGGCTGATTGCCGGATTTTTTATGGCCTTTTTTGCCGGATTTTCATATTACTGTTACAGCCATCTTCCTATAATCGATTTTACCGAATGGAAGACCGGGCATAAATTATATCCCGAAAATCCAAAGCCGGTAAAATATTTTCTTACATATAGAAATAAGCAAACCGGGGAACAAAAGGAATATGTTTCGCCCGACTATCCATATAATGATAGTACGTGGATGGCACAATGGGAATTTGTTTCTCAGCGTGTGGAAGATCCCAATACCTATTATGGCAAGTCACTTATTATTACCGATACTGCCGGTAATAATGTTACCGAAAGCATCATCCGGAATCCTGGTTACCAGCTGATCGTAAATTCGTATAATTTAGCAAAGGCTGATCGTGAGGCATTTGCCAGGTTGAATGATTTCTGTGCAAAAGCCTTTAATGATTCTATATCGGCGGTGGTTTTGGTAAGTGCTGAAAATTCTGAAATTAAAAAGTTTATTATCAAAAATAAACTCCATCTCGATTTCTGTACCACCGATGATATCGTGCTTAAAACCATTGTTCGCTCCAATCCGGGATTGCTTTTAATAAAAGATGGTGTAATAATTAAAAAATGGCACCATAACGATTTTCCTGATTATGAGGATTTTAAAAAAATCATCGGGAAAAGGTAAGAGATTCATAAACGTACAGTTTTGGCCTTTAATTTAGAAATCATGATAAACATTTCTATTTTTCGGAATTCAAAACCACAAGCCTGAAAGACTGAAACCCTTCAAACCCTGAAACAAAAAAATGCTCCGTTACGCCCTTGTTCGACTCATGTATGGAATTCTGGTGCTTTTCGGAGTGGTTACGCTGATATTTTTCCTGTTCAATGTTTTACCCGGAGATCCTGCAAGAATGATGCTGGGCCAGCGCGCTGATATTTCCTCTGTTGAAGCCATTAACCGCGACCTGGGACGCGATAAGCCCATGATAGTGCAATACCTGGCTTTCCTGAATGATGTATCGCCGGTCTCTTTTCACAACAAAAAAGAAAATACAAGCGCTTTCTATTTTGACATCACCAGGTATCCTTCCGCAATTCATTTATTGAATATAGGAAAATCAACAGTGGTGCTGAAGAAACCATACCTGCGCCGCTCATACCAGAGTAAGCGCCCCGTTTCGGAAATACTTTCCGAAGCTTTTATACCGACAATGGTTTTGGCAACAGTAGCCATGATTGCTGCAACCATTCTCGGTCTGATCCTGGGGATTTTCAGCGCCCTTCACAAGGATGGTTGGTTCGATCGCATTTCGCTGATAGTAAGTATTTTGGGAATGTCACTTCCTTCGTTTTTTGCGGCTATTCTGATCGCCTGGCTATTTGCCTATGTTTTGGCTGATTATACCGGGCTGAGCATGTTTGGCAGTCTGTATACAGTAGATGATTTCGGGCGGGGAGAATACATTGACTTAAAGAATCTTATTCTGCCTGCTCTTACACTGGCAATCAGGCCCTTGGCCATAATTACTGAACTTACCCGAAGTTCGATGCTTGATGTGATGTCGCAGGATTATATTCGCACAGCCCGTGCCAAAGGGCTTAGTTTGTACAGGATTATAACCAGGCATGCCTTGAAGAATGCGCTGAACCCGGTGGTAACGGCTGTATCCGGATGGTTTGGTTCCCTGATGGCAGGTGCTGTTTTTGTAGAATATATTTTCGACTGGAAAGGAGTTGGTGTCGTTATAGTGGATGGACTTGAAAAATATGATTTCCCGGTAGTGATGGGAGCGGTGTTGTTTATTTCCGTTCTTCTCATTATTATTAATATTTTTGCAGATCTTGTATATGGTATTCTCGATCCGAGGATACGTTATGCTTAACCTAGATACAGAACTGAATCATATAATAAAAAAACTGACAAAATGAGAAAGAAAATTGTTGCCGGAAACTGGAAAATGAACAAGGACTTCCAGGATGCTGAAGATTTAATGTTCGAAATCGTGGATGAACTTACCGAAAAAGGTTCGGGAGAAACAGAGGTCATCGTTTGTCCTCCTGCAGTTTACCTCGAAATGAGTTCAGATATTGCCGTTGAAAACGGTTTCATGGTTGGCGCACAGAATTTAAGTCAATGGGAATCAGGAGCTTATACAGGTGAGATATCAGCCTCTATGCTTCATTCAATGGGGATTTCCCATTGCATCCTTGGTCACTCCGAGCGCAGAACCTACTTTGGCGAGAACGATAAAATAATAGCTGCTAAAGTTGACCTTGCATTAAAATATGGAATAACGCCAATTTATTGCTGTGGTGAAGTATTGGCTGAGCGCCAGGCTGAAAAGCATTTCGACGTTGTAAGGAGCCAGGTTAGTGAAGCATTGTTCCACCTTGGAAAGGAAGCCATGAGCCAGGTGATCATTGCCTACGAACCGGTTTGGGCTATTGGAACTGGCGTCACTGCTTCGTCGGCACAGGCTCAGGAAATGCACGCTTTTATCCGTAGTTTACTCACTGAAAAATATGGCAGCGAGATAAGTGCTGAAATACCAATTCTTTATGGCGGAAGCTGTAATGCTAAAAATGCCGCTGAGCTGTTTGCAAATCCTGATGTCGATGGCGGACTCATTGGTGGTGCCGCATTGAAAGCAGCTGATTTTGTAACAATAGTGAATTCGTTCGAATAATATGGAGTATATCGAAATGATATGCCATCCTTCACAGGGTGCTCATACGGCTGAATTATTGGTTGCCGTGCTTGCTGATGCCGGTTTCGAAAGTTTCACTGAAAATGAGGACGGAACATTATCTGCATTTATACAATCTCCGCTGTATACTCCTGATTTATCCTCGAGGCTGAGTTCGGAAGAATTCATTGAATTTCTTGATTCTTTTCTTATCAGGAAAATTGCAGACGAAAACTGGAATGCTGTCTGGGAAAGTCAGTATGAACCTGTTCTGATAGACAAGCGTTGCCTGGTTCGGGCTCCCTTTCATCCGAAGATGGAAGGAGTGGAGTTCGATATTGTTATCATGCCCAAAATGTCTTTTGGCACTGCTCATCATGAAACTACCAAACAAATGATTCAGTACCTGCTGGGAATGGACGTTTCCGGTAAGTCATTGCTCGACATGGGATCAGGAACAGGCGTTCTTGCTATCCTGGCACGAATGAAAGGGGCTTTCCCGGTATCCGCTTATGATAATGATGAATGGGCGTATAATAATGCAATGGAGAACGTGCAAAGCAATAATTTTGCTGACATCGAAGTTTTATTGGGAGACAGCTCGCTGCTTCCTGGTAAAAAGTTTGACATCATCTTGGCCAATATCAACCGGAATATCCTGCTTGAAAATATTCCTGTATATCGTGAAAGTCTGAATGCGGGTGGAATGCTGATTATGAGTGGCTTTTACAGCGAAGATCTTCCTCTTATCGAGGCAAAAGCCAGAGAAAACGGGCTGAGCTTGATATCAAACCATATTGAAAATAACTGGATGGCGGCATGTTTTACTTCATAATACAAGTGTTCGTCTTTTAAATGTATGAGGGTTTCTTCAGATATTGGAAACTGGTTGTTTCCTCTGAAACTTTAATTTCTGTAATAAAGTATTCATTTTTAACTTCTTAAGTATAGAGAAAAATTGACGAAATGCTGATAAAACGAGTTGTTTTCTTTGTTTTTTCCTTGCTGATGGTTTCAACAATTCAGTTGAAAGCCCAGGAGCAATTGGCAGCGTTTTCGGCAGATACTTCCAAATTTATCGGGGAACTCACTGATCAGTTCCGAAATGTGGGTAATGCTGATGAAGCTGAGGCTAAGCTTGTTTTATCAACTATAAATTACCAGTGGACCTCAAACCTGCTATCGTATGCACAGAAAAAGCAGGCTCAATCCGTATGTTTATTGCTAAATGAACATAAGCTTCAGGTGGCGCCGTATTATGTGCAGTATTTTAAAATCCTGACAACGCTTGTTAAACAAAATGCAGCCCCAGGAACATTTGATCTGTTTCATAAAAGTGTGAATTACTGCCTGCAGACAAAAACTGCGTCACGCACACTGCTTAAATATCTCAACCAGGTTGATTTGCTGATCAGAAGCAATGCGTTTATGAAAACTAACACCGAAGCCTGGTATGTCAGGAACGGAGCTTATAGGTTTGCATTTGATTCAGTACCCTATTTCGTATTTTCAGCAGGAAGCCTTGCATGTATAGTGCGAAACGACAGTGCCTGCATCTATGATACAAAAGGCAGCTATTACCCTTTAACTCAAACCTGGGAAGGTAAAGGCGGAAGAGTTTACTGGGACCGGCCGGGCCTTGGGCGGGATGTAGTCTATGCAAAACTGAGCGGTTATACTATCGATACACGAACTATTTCTTATGCCGCTGACTCGGTATTGTTTTATCATGGCGGGTATTTTAAGAATTTTCTACAGGGAAAACTCGAGGATAAAGCCATGGTCGATATTACGGCAGAAAGTGCCACCTTCCCTAAATTTTCGATGTATAAAGGTACCCAGGTTTATATTAATCTTTTCAAAGATATTGAGTTTTTTGGAGGTTTTAGCCTGCAGGGATCAAGAGTCATAGGCACTCCTTCAGCCGATGGATTCTCACGAATTGAAATAAAACATAACAACAAACCATTTATCACTCTCAAATCCACGGAGTTTGCCATCAGGCCCGATAGGTTTGTATCGGCACGCGCTTCGGCCTTAATCTATATTGAAAATGATTCCATATTTCATCCTGCAGTCCAGGTGAGGTACAATCTGTCCAATAATGAGCTGGTGATGAACAGG
>Ga0079306_1001580_pt1 | contig 14718 bp, 26 predicted proteins | sample Methanotroph_Enr_FD_79181 | JGI IMG/M metagenome (GOLD analysis project Ga0079306, IMG submission 79181) | Enriched soil microbial communities from Old Woman Creek wetland in Ohio, USA - Methanotroph_Enrichment_5 | ecosystem: Environmental > Terrestrial > Soil > Wetlands | place: USA: Ohio...
CAGATTCAAATCCGAGTGCTACATCCTCAGCAAGGAAGAGGGTGGCCGCCACACCCCGTTCTTTAACGGCTATCGACCGCAGTTCTACTTTCGGACAACTGACGTAACCGGTGTTGTAAGCCTAGAGGAAGGGGTTGAGATGGTTATGCCGGGCGACAATATTAGAGCTACGGTTGAGCTGATTACCCCGATTGCTGCCGATGTCGGCCTTCGTTTCGCCATCCGTGAAGGTGGGCGTACTGTAGGTGCCGGTGTCGTGAGTGAAATTATTGCCTAAAGGTGTGTGATGATACCTACAGAAAAAATCCGTATCCGTCTGAAAGCATACGATCATAAGCTGCTTGATCAATCAACCACCGAGATAGTCGATACTGCGAGGAGAACTGGATCCGCAGTGGCCGGTCCTATTCCTCTGCCAACGACGATAAACAAGTTTTGCGTTCTTCGTTCACCGCACGTGGATAAGAAATCTCGAGAACATTTTGAAATGCGGACCCATCGCCGTCTCCTCGATATTCTTGAGCCGACTCAACAAACTATTGATTTGTTGATGAAGCTTGAGCTGTCAGCTGGCGTCGATGTCGAAATTAAGCTGCCATAACCGGCACTACCTAAAAGTAAATTGAAGCGTTGGGTAAAGCTATGCCAAAGTCAATGGGTATATTAGGGAAGAAAATTGGAATGACCCGGATTTACAGCGAATTGGGTCAAGCTATTCCAGTTACAGTTATTGAAGCTGGTCCTTGCAGAGTTCTCCAGATCAAGACTGAAGCTACAGATGGGTACAGCGCAATCCAAGTGGGTTTTGCCGAAAAAAAGGCCTTTAGAGTGAACAAACCTCAGGCCGGACATTTTCAGAAGTCTAACTCGAAAGGATTCTACTTTGTACGTGAGTTTCGGGTAAACGATCCTTCCGTTTTTACAGTAGGGCAAGACATCTCTATAGACTCTGTTATCAAGATTGGTGACAAAGTCGATGTCCAGGGAACGAGCAAAGGTCGCGGATTCCAAGGTGTAATCAAGCGCCATGGTTTCAGTGGTGGTGGATCTGGACATGGCTCAATGTTCCATAGGGCACCTGGTTCCATAGGGTGTAGTGCTTATCCGTCAAGGGTTATCAAAGGAAAGAAGCTGCCCGGCCGTATGGGCAATGACAGCGTTTTGAGGAAGAACGTGATGGTAGTTGACGTTCGTAGCGAAGAAAACGTCGTTCTTTTGAAAGGACCACTGCCTGGAGCGAATAACGGCCTGTTAAAGATTTTCGCAAAATACTAAAATCGGGATCTCAACAGGTTCGAGGAGATAATTATGTCGACTGTAAATATTGTTAACATTAAGAATGAGCGCGTTGGCGAAATCGAATTGAATGATAACGTGTTCAATCGTGAAGTCAAAGAGCATATTCTGCATGAAGTTGTACGCATGCAGCGTGCTGCCCGTCGTTCAGGAAACGCATGTACGAAAACTCGTGTTGAAGTCAGTGGTGGCGGAAAAAAGCCTTGGCGTCAGAAAGGAACCGGCAGAGCAAGAGCTGGAAGCAGAACCTCTCCTGTCTGGCGTGGAGGCGGCGTGATTTTTGGACCAAAACCTCGAGATTATAGTTTCAAGCTCAATCGCAAGGTCAAGCAGCAGGCTGTAGCAATGGCGGTCAGCGCCAGATTCCAGGAAGGCAATTTGATTGTCGTCGATGACTTCACGTTGGAGCGGATTAAAACTAAGGACTTTATCGGGGTCATGAACGTCCTCGATGTGGAAAACGGGCTTATCGTGACTAACGACGCGACTGAGAACCTGACAAAGTCTTCTAGCAACGTCAATGGGTATAAGATACTTTCTACTGAAGGACTGAATGTATACGACATCCTCCTGCACAAGAAGTTGATTCTGGTCCAACCGGTTATTGAAAGCCTTGAAAAGAGGTTAACGGCATGAAAAACATATACGAAGTATTACAGGGGCCTTGCCTCACCGAAAAAGCTGCCTTGATGCAGGAACAGGCTGAAAAAGTTGTCTTCAAGGTTCATCCCAAGGCGAATAAGATAGAAATTAAGAGGGCGGTTGAAATTATGTTCCATGTTAAAGTACAGGATGTTAAGACCGCTAAAATTCACGGAAAGAAGAAGAGGGTTGGGAAAACTGTCGGCTTTACCAGTGACTGGAAAAAGGCCTATGTAACCTTGTCGGAAGGAAAAATCAATTTTGCAGAAGAACTGTAAAATTACCATCTTCTAACTGAATGATTCTATCTAATCTAACATTGATGGAGCGATTGGGAAATCATGGCTATTAAAGTATATAAACCGACATCAGCTGGTAAGCGCCAACATGTGTCGGCAAAAAGTCCAGATCTGTCAAAGAAGCAGCCTGAAAAAAGCCTTATATGCAGTTTGACTAAAACCGGCGGAAGAAACAATTACGGACGAGTAACTGCCCGACATATAGGTGGTGGGCACAAACGCAAGTACCGGATCATAGATTTTAAAAGAAATAAAACTGATATCGGCGCGAAGGTTGTTGCTATCGAGTATGATCCTAACCGCTCGGCGAACATTGCCTTATTGAGTTATGTTGATGGTGAGAAGAGATATATTTTATCTCCTGATGGAATATCCGTTGGCGATACCGTTGTTGCAGGCGACAATGTGGATATTCAACCAGGCAACTGCTTGCCGCTTATCAACATTCCTCTCGGTACTGTCATTCACAACATTGAAATGAAAATCGGCAAGGGCGCGCAGCTGGTCCGCAGCGCCGGCGTCGGAGCTCAACTCATGGCTAAGGAAGGGGGATATGTACTCGTTCGTCTGCCATCGGGAGAGGTTCGGAAATTCAACAGCTACTGTCGGGCCTGCATAGGGCAGGTGGGGAATCGCGAGCACGAGAGCCAGAAACTCGGCAAAGCAGGAAGGAATCGGTGGAAGGGAAATCGACCTCATGTTCGTGGGGTTGCAATGAATCCTGTTGATCATCCGATGGGCGGCGGTGAAGGCAAGAGTTCAGGCGGGAGACATCCATGCAGCCCTTGGGGTATTCCTTCAAAAGGCTTCAAGACCAGGAAAAAGAAGTCTTCTGACAAAATGATTGTCAAGAAGAGATCATAAGAGGAGTTACATATGGCACGCTCAGTAAAAAAAGGTCCTTTCATCGACGATCATTTGCTTAAGAAAGTGTTGGATGCTGCAGAGAGTGGTTCGCGGAAGGTAATAAAGACATGGTCAAGGCGCTCCGATATCAGTCCGGAGATGGTTGGGCTCACTTTCGCTGTGCACAACGGGAAAAAGTTTATTCCGGTCTTTGTTACAGAAAATATGGTCGGCCATAAGCTCGGGGAGTTTTCTCCGACAAGAACCTTTTATGGCCATGCTGCTGATAAAAAAGGTAAAAAATAATTGAAACCAAGGTTTCTGGCAGGACACTCACCAGGAGTACAAACTATGGAAGCAAAAGCCGTAGGAAAATATATCAGGATATCAGCGCAAAAGGCGAGACTCGTAGCCGATGTGGTTAGGGGGATGGGAGTTGATCAGGCTATCACAACCCTTCGTTTCATGCCGAAAAAAGGTGCTGGAATAATTAAAAAAGTTCTTGAATCTGCGGTGGCAAATGCCACACAGGATGATAAAGCGGACGTAGATAATCTGTACGTAAAAAAGATAATCATCGATGGCGGACCTTCCCTGAAAAGGATTAGTCCAAGAGCACAGGGCAGAGCTACAGGCATCATTAAAAGGACAAGCCATATTACCGTTATTCTCGACGAGAACTAAAGAGATGGCAAATCATTGAGATGCTGTACTTACTTTTAACACTTAATTGAACAATATATTTGTTGGAGGACTGTTTTGGGGCAGAAGGTTAATCCACAAGGACTGAGACTGAACATTACCCGGACATGGGACTCGATCTGGTATGCAGATAAAGATTACTCAACTTATCTCATTGAAGATCAAAAAATTAAAAAGTTCCTCAAGAAGCGTCTACAGCACGCCGGGTTATCAAAAGTAAATATTGAGCGGACCGGAGAACAGGTTCGGATCAAACTGTTTACGGCGAGACCTGGAATTGTTATCGGTAAGAAAGGCGCCGAAATAGAAATACTCAAAAAAGAGATTGAAGGCTTTATTTCCCGGAAGGTTACTCTTGACATCCAGGAAGTGCGAAGGCCGGAGGCGGATGCTCAGCTTGTTGCAGAAAATATAGCGCAACAACTGGTTCGGCGTGTAGCGTTCCGCCGCGCCATGAAAAAAGCTGTGAGTTCAGCATTGCGATTCGGTGTGCAGGGGATAAAAATTTCTTGTTCGGGAAGACTCGGTGGCGCCGAAATGTCACGTTGCGAATGGGTTCGCGAGGGACGGGTACCATTACATACTTTGCGCGCCGACGTCGACTACGCACTTGCCGAAGCTCTCACCACATACGGAATCATCGGCGTTAAAGTCTGGATATTCAATGGTGAGGTTTTGAGCGGAAAAGACAGTGGTGCCGTTCAGTAAACAACATGTTACGGAATCCTTTTCAATTTTGGAGTAGAAGATGTTAAGTCCGAAAAAGGTCAAACATAGAAAGGTTTTTAAGGGCAGGTCGCGAGGTGTGGCCAGCAGCGGATCCTCTCTTGCTTTTGGCGAATTTGCTCTTAAAGCAACTGTGTGCGGGAAAATGAGTGCACAGCAGATTGAAGCAGCACGTATTACTATAAATCGAACTATGAAGCGTGGCGGAAAGGTGTGGATCAGAGTTTTTCCGGACAAGCCTCTTACCAAGAAGGCCGCCGAAACGCGTATGGGGAAGGGCAAAGGCAGCCCTGAATCCTGGGTTGCTGTCATTAAACCAGGTCGCATACTCTATGAGATTTCCGGAGTAAGCGAGGATGTTGCGATCAAGGCCCTGGAGCTGGCTGGGAACAAGCTGCCTTTTTCTACAAAGGTTGTCACGAAGGAGAATACATTATGAAATCGGTAGAACTCCGTAAAATGACTGCTGAAGAGCGCACTAAAAACCTCAAGGATCTACGCGAGGAGTTGGGAAGTATCTCATTTCAGCATCGTATCAGACCTCTTGAAGATACATCCAAACTGAAGAAAATTAAAAAAGATATTGCTAGAATCGAGACCATAAATAGGCAATCCCTCAACTGATGACCGGAATTGACAATTGAATAGATGGTCAGGTTCTAAAAACACCTACAAATTGACTAATTATGAGTGAATTAAATAAATCGAGAAAGACAAGAACTGGTTCTGTTGTCAGCAACAGAATGGAAAAAAGTGTTGTCGTTCGGGTTGAACGTAAAGTTCGTCACAAACTCTATGGGAAATTCATGAAAACCAGCGTTAAGTATCTCGCTGATGATCCTGACAATAGCTGTAATATTGGAGACATCGTTCTCATTGAAGAATGCCGTCCCCTGAGCAAAAGAAAAAGATGGCGGGTGAAAACCATACTGGAACAGGCAGTGTGATACTGGCAGAAGCTGGATGGCTGTGATAATAACGGCTTATTTCAGATGAGATATCAGGTGAAATTATGATACAGACAGAAACAGTACTCAACGTTGCTGACAACTCAGGGGCCAAGAAAGTGCTTTGCATCAGAGTGCTTGGCGGGACCGGAAAACGTTATGCAACCATCGGCGATGTAATTGTTGTTACGGTCAAAGAGGCCATACCTAACGCCAAGGTTAAAAAAGGCGACGTCATGAAAGCCGTTATCGTCCGAACGAAGAGAGAAATGAAAAGGATGGACGATACCTGGGTGAAATTCGACGATAACGCTGCGGTAATGCTGGCGTCATCCGGCGAACCGGTCGGTACACGTATCTTTGGTCCGGTTGCTCGCGAGTTGAGGAACCAAGGGTTTATGAAAATTATTTCTCTGGCCCCAGAAGCACTTTAACGACCCGTGTCTGCATGGGGTATAGATACACTGATTGAATAAAGGTACAACAATGAGACAGGGGAAAACATACCTGAAAAAAAATGATCAGGTTGAAGTAATTGCCGGCAAAGACAAAGGCAGAGTTGGAAAGGTTCTCCGGGTCCTGAGAGATAAGGACAAGGCCGTGGTTGAGCGGATTAACATGATCAAGCGGCATACCAAGCCCAGGGAGATGAATCAGCAGGGTCAGATTGTCGAAAAGGAATCTCCGATCCATGTTTCCAATTTGCAGCTTATCTGTCCTGAGTGCACCAAAACCGGTCGAATCGGCAAGAAAATTCTCGACGATGGAAAGAAAATCCGCTACTGCAAAAGCTGCGGTGAATCCATCGAGAGCAAGGCATAGTAAAAAAGGATACCTAGGAGTCATACATGGGTGCGCTGAGAGATATATACATTAATGAGTGTGTTCCTGCACTCAGAGAGGAATTCGGCTATAAGAACGTCATGGAAATTCCTCAAATAAAAAAAATCGTTCTGAATATGGGCCTCGGTGAGGCGGTGCAGAATCCCAAGATAGTTGAGGGTGCTGCTGAAGAGTTGACAAGAATCGCCGGTCAGAAAGCGGTGGTTACTAAGGCAAAAAAATCTATTGCCACATTCAAAGTGCGGGTAGGGATGCCTATCGGCTGTTGTGTTACTCTGCGTGGCGAAAAGATGTATGATTTTTTCAGTAAACTGGTAAATATTGCTCTGCCGCGAGTTCGCGATTTCCGAGGATTGTCTCCAAAGGGGTTTGACGGGAGAGGAAATTATTCGATGGGAATCCAGGAAGAAATAATTTTCCCCGAAATAGATTACGATAAAATCGATAAAATCAAAGGGTTGAACATTACTATTGTAACAACCGCGAAAACTGATGCAGAGAGTGCCTCTTTGCTCAGAATGCTTGGTTTACCATTTAAAAAATAATTGATTCGTTAATCGAAGATCCTTAAAAGTGTATTCGGAGGTCGGTTTGGCTAAGAAATCCATAATTGCAAAGGCACAACGAAAAGCAAAATTTTCCGCGCGGAAGTATAACAGATGCCCTCTTTGCGGACGTCCAAGGGCATTCATCAGGAAATTCGGTGTTTGCAGAATTTGCTTCCGCAAACTGGCATCCAGCGGAGAGATAACTGGTGTCACCAAATCCAGTTGGTAGAGAGCGTTTCTATCTCTGTTAGATTTAGGTAACAATTTTGATAATAAGGAGTGTTCGCTATGTCTATGAGCGATCCCCTGGCAGACATGCTGACCAGGTTAAGAAATGCAGTAATGGTAAAATTCGATTCTGTCCAAATGCCTTCCTCTGCTATTAAGGTCGGAGTTGCGAAGGTACTGAAGGAAGAAGGATATATTCGTGATTATCACATAATTGGCGATAAGGTTCAGGACATATTGAACATTGATCTCAAATATGGTCCTAACAAAGAAACCGTAATCACCGGGTTGAAGAGAGTGAGTAAACCTGGGTTGCGTAAGTATGCCAAGGTAAACGAAATACCAAAAGTGTTGGATGGGTTTGGGATTGCTGTTATCTCCACATCCAAGGGTATTGTGACAGATAAGACTGCTAGAACTCTTAATTCTGGTGGGGAGATAATTTGCGAGGTCTGGTAGGCCCTGCGAATAACGGAGGAAATTATGTCTCGTATCGGTAAACAACCAATTCCGGTGCCTGTCGGAGTAAAAGTTGATCTACAGGATCAGCTCATAACCGTAACTGGCACAAAAGGAACTTTGAAGCGCAATATCATTCCGGATGTGACAATTACAGTCCAGGATAACGTGATCAGTGTCAATAATAGAGTAGAGAGTACGAAGATAAATGCATTTCGTGGCCTCACCCGTACTCTGATTAATAATATGATCATTGGAGTTGCTGCGGGTTTTAAGAAAACTCTCATTATTGAGGGCGTAGGTTACAAGGCAAGCGTCAGCGGCTCAGTACTTACTCTCAATGTAGGCTTTTCTGATCCCAAAGATTTTATGCTGCCAAAGGAAGTTAAAGCAACTGTTGAAGGAAATACCAAAATCGTTCTCGAATCTATCGATAAGGAATTGCTTGGTCTTACTGCCTCCAAAATTCGGCAGATAAGAAAGCCCGAGCCCTATAAGGGCAAGGGTATTCGGTACGAAAACGAAGTAATAATTAAGAAAGTCGGCAAGTCAGGAACGAAATAAAATATAGACCCTTACGGTCGATAATTTTTTTACATGGTGTAAGAAATGGCTAAGACGAACCCCAAGATTACAGCGAGGGCCAAGCGGATACAGCGTATCAGGAAGAAGATCTCTGGTACGAGCGAACGGCCGAGACTGAGAGCCTTTAAAAGCAACAAGCATATTTACGCGCAGCTGATTGATGATGCTGCAGGGCGTACCCTTGTATCAATGTCCACCATTGATAAAGAATTCAATTTAGATGAAGAAAAGGGGAAAACTGCGGCTGCAAAAAAGGTTGGTCAGGTACTTGCGACACGGGCAAAAGCATCAGGCATTATCAAAGTTACCTTTGATCGCGGCGGTGCAGTGTATCACGGCAGGGTGAAATCTCTTTCCGAGGGAGCTCGGGAAGGTGGCCTGGATTTTTAATCACTAATTTTACGGGGGTGTCCCTTGTCTGATTTCAAACGTTCCAAAAGTGTGGCTACTGAGGAGCTTATAGAGAAGATTGTATTCATTAACCGTGTAGCAAAAGTTGTTAAAGGCGGACGGCGGTTTAGTTTTAGCGCAATTGTTGTTGTAGGAGACGGTAAGGGGAAGGTGGGATATGGCCTCGGTAAGGCCAATCAGGTTCCTGAGGCGATTCGGAAGGGAGTTGAGCAGGCCCGGAAAAATATGTGTGCCATCTCTCTTACCGATACATCCATACCTCATCAGATCGTCGGCAAATTTGGAGCCGGTAAGGTACTGTTGAAACCAGCTTCGGCAGGTACGGGACTTATTGCCGGTGGTCCTGTAAGAGCCGTGCTCGAAGCTGCCGGTGTTTCAAATATACTTACGAAGTGTCTAGGATCACATAATCCGCATAACATGGTCAAAGCAACTTTGGCTGGATTAAAAGATTTACGTTCTGCAAGAGATATAGCAGAACTGCGTGGCAAATCCATTGAAGAGTTAACCGCATAATTACTCCGGAATGTTTTCCATAGAGGAAACATTTCAAAGTCAATATTTGAAAAGAAGGTAGTCAAATGTCTGAGACAGTTACTGTAACTCTGGTGAAAAGCGGTATTGGCAGCACCAAGAGAGTCAATGCTACTTTGATAGGGTTGGGACTAACTAAAATGAACAAGACAGTGACAAGAAAAGATACTCCCGAGCTCAGAGGTATGATCAGAAAAGTATCGCATCTTGTACGTTTAGAGGAGAGATAGAATGTTAAGCTTAGCAAAACTCGCTCCCCAAGCAGGATCTACCAAACAAAGAAAACGTGTGGGGCGTGGTCCCGGAAGTGGACATGGAAAAACAGCCGGGCGTGGTCACAAGGGCTTTAAGGCACGATCGGGATCAGGCGTTAAACCGGGCTTTGAGGGTGGTCAGATGCCCTTGCAGAGGCGCATTCCGAAGCGTGGCTTTACCAATGTATTTAAGAAAGAATATGCCTTGGTATCACTTTCTCAGCTGAATGCGATGGATGCCGAAGTTATTACTGTTGATGCGCTGATTGCGGCACGTATTGTTAAAAAAGGCATGCTCGTGAAAGTCCTCGCGAATGGCGAGGTAACAAAGGCGCTTAATGTTCAAGTCGACAAGATCAGCGCTTCAGCAAAGAGCAAAATAGAAGCTGCCGGCGGTTTAGTCGTTATCGAAAAGCCTGAAGAAGCTTAAGCGGGTTCGTCAAAAGATTTTGAAATGGAATAGTAGGTAATATAATGAGTGGATTGCAGAATGCTGCAAATATTCCTGAGTTGCGCCGGCGTGTGTTGTTCACGCTTATAATGCTCGCAGTGTATAGGATAGGGGTTCAAATTCCGACTCCTGGAATCAACGGCGAAGCGTTGTCTGCATTCTTTAACCAAAATGCCAGCACTTTGTTCGGAATGTTTAACATGTTTTCTGGTGGTGCTCTGGGAAATTTCTCGATATTTGCGTTAGGAATAATGCCATATATCAGCGCATCGATCATAATTCAGCTATTGACAGTAGTTGTTCCGCAACTTGAGGCGCTGAAAAAGGAAGGACAATCAGGGCAGCGTAAAATTACTCAATACACGCGGTACGGCACTGTACTGCTCAGTATCATTCAGGGGACATTCATTGCAGTCGGTTTGCAGGGGATGACAGGGCCTGGGGGAGAGGCAATCGTTCTTTATCCCGGATTGCAGTTTAAATTAATGACCATGTTGACTCTCACCTCAGGCACCGCTTTCATCATGTGGCTCGGGGAACAAATGACAGAAAGGGGAATAGGCAACGGCATCTCGCTTATCATCTTCGCCGGAATCGTTGCAAGAGGTCCGGCGGCTATAGTCAACTCTATTCAATTGATTAAGGCCGGAGAGATCGCACTGTTCTTTGTTCCCTTTCTCATACTGTTCATGTTTTTTGTGGTTGGAATCATAGTTTTCTGTGAGACTTCACAGCGTCGTATTCCGATACAGTATGCCAAAAGAGTTGTTGGCCGAAGAGTATATGGTGGGCAGAGTTCGCATCTGCCGTTGAAGATCAATATTTCCGGCGTAATTCCACCGATTTTTGCCTCTTCGATAATGATGTTCCCTGCCACCATAGGGAGTTTTATCCAGATCGACTGGGTTCAGAAAGCATCGGCAGCAATGCATCCGGGGACCGTATATTATTACATATGCTATGTGGCAATGATCGTTTTCTTCTGTTTTTTCTACACGGCAGTCACATTTAAGCCGGATGACGTTGCCGAAAATCTGAAAAAACACGGCGGATTTATTCCGGGAATTAGACCTGGAAAGAAGACTGCCGAATTTATTGATAAAGTTTTAACAAGGTTGACTGTTGTCGGAGCTATCTATCTTAGTACGGTCTGCGTGCTGCCAACAGTACTCATCTCTCAATTCAACATTCCGTTCTATTTTGGGGGAACTGCGTTGCTCATCGTGGTCGGTGTCGGCATAGATACTATCGCGCAGATAGAATCGCATCTGCACATGAGGAATTATGAAGGGTTTATGAAACAGGGCAGAATTAAAGGTCGTAGGTGATTGTGGCTGCTTCAACAGATGAATCTCGCAGCAGAAATATTATAATTAAAACTGCAGACGAAATCCTCTTGATGAAGGAGGCCAACCAGATAGTTGCTGAAACCTTGTCGTTGCTGCAAACAATTGTCGAAGCAGGGATAAGCACATGGGATCTTGATCGGGCCGCTGAAGACAAGTGTCTAAAAATGAAGGCGATACCTGCTTTCAAAGGATATAGAGGATTCCCAGGGAGTCTTTGCGTATCGATCAATGAAGAAGTAGTTCATGGTATTCCTTCTCGAAAAAGAAAATTAAAGAAAGGGGATATCGTATCGATAGATTTTGGTGTGCTCTTTCGTGGTTTTTTTGGTGACTCTGCCGTAACTCTTCCAGTCGGAAGTGTTAAAGAGGATGTGGCAAGGTTACTTGTTGTGACAAAAGAATCACTTGATAAGGGGATTGAGCGGGCGGTTGTTGGAAACCGAGTCGCAGACATTTCCAAGGCAATTCAGGCGCATGTAGAAGGAAATGGCTTTTCCGTAGTCAAGCAATTTGTTGGACATGGCATCGGTTCATCTCTACATGAAGCACCTGAAATTCCAAATTTCTACCAAGGGGAGAGAACATCCAGGCTGTTACCTGGTATGGTTTTGGCCATTGAACCTATGGTGAACATGGGTACACATAAAGTTAAAGTGTTGAGAGACGGTTGGACTGTTATTACGAACGACAAAAAACCTTCGGCTCATTTCGAACATTCGGTTGCTATAACTGAGATGGGTCCGATGGTTTTAAGCTCTCGTGAAAATTAGCGGTATCAAAAAAACAGCTTCTCTTTTTGATGAAGTTGTACTATACTGTTCCGTTTTTAACTGAAACTTTGATTTTTCAGGATATCCCATGTCAAAAGAAGAAGCCATTGAAGTAGAAGGTACCATAATTGAACCGTTACCGAATGCAATGTTTCGGGTAGAGCTTGATAACGGTCATAAGGTGCTGGCCCACATATCAGGAAAAATGCGAATGCATTTTATTAAGATACTGCCTGGAGACCGGGTTACTATAGAACTCTCTCCATATGATTTGAACAGGGGCAGGGTTACGTTTCGGGCAAAGAACGCCAAAAAGAAAAAATAGAGAGTTCGTTGATTATGAAAGTCCGCGCATCGATAAAGAAAATATGTAGTGACTGTAAGATCTTTAAACGCAACGGTATTGTTCGCGTATCCTGTAAAGTTAAGAAACATAAACAGAGGCAGGGATAATTTGATTTGCCGATTATAATTACCTACTTCTTCTAAGGAGATATACCTTGGCACGTATAGCAGGAATTGACCTTCCGAAAAACAAACACATGGACCGTGCGTTAACTTACATACACGGCATTGGTTTAACTTCCGCACGCAAGATTCTCGATAAGGTGGATCTGCCATATACAATGAACAGTGACGATCTCGATGGTGATGACGTCAACCGCATCCGAAAAGTGATTGAGGATGAATATGTTGTTGAAGGCGATCGTCGAAGAGAAGTTTCAATGGATATCAAGAGACTTACCGATCTTGGATGTTATCGGGGCAGACGTCATCGTATGGGGTTGCCTTGTCGTGGGCAAAATACCAAAACCAATGCACGTACGCGAAAAGGACCTCGGAAGGGCGCCGCACGTCGGAAATAATTGAACTCAACACAGGTGTAAGTTATGGCTGTTGTAAAAAAAAGAAAGGTAAAAAAGAATATTCCGGAAGGCATTGTCTTTATATATTCGACCTTTAACAATACTATCGTTACTATTTCCGATAAGCAGGGAAACGTGGTCAGTTGGTGCAGTGCCGGGGTGCTTGGATTCAAAGGATCCCGTAAATCGACACCCTTTGCAGCGCAGAATGCTCTTACCGATGCAGCTAAAAAGGCTACCGATATAGGAATGCGTAAAGTCGAGGTTAAGGTCAAAGGACCGGGACCGGGAAGAGAAGCTGCATTGCGTGCTTTGATTACCACAGGTTTGGAGGTAAGTCGGATTTACGATGTTACCCCTGTTCCACACAACGGATGTAAACCACCAAAGCGCCGTCGCGTGTAACAGCTGAAAGATGGACCTGACCAAAACTATTCGAATGGAGGCCGAAATTGGCTAGAAATATAGATGCTGTATGTCGTAGTTGTAGAAGAGAGAATTTAAAGCTCTATCACAAAGGCGATCGTTGTTTTTCTGACAAATGTTCCTTCGAAAGACGCGCATTTGGTCCTGGACAACACGGTCAGGCAAGATTTAAAAAGCAATCCGATTACGCAATTCAATTACGAGAAAAGCAGAAAGTTAAGAGCATGTATGGCATGCTCGAAAAACAGTTCCGACTTTTCTTCGAAAAAGCAGAGCAGCAAAAGGGCGTCACAGGCGAAAATCTGCTGATTATGCTCGAGCGTCGTCTGGATAATTCAGTCTTCCGTATGGGATTTGCCTCTTCCAGGAACCAGGCACGGCAACTTGTTCGGCACAACCATATTCTGGTAAACGGCCGCAAGGTAAACATTCCGTCTTTTCTGGTTTCGGTAGGAGACATCGTTACCTTAAAAGAAAAAAGTCGAGCTAACGCGTTGATCAATGAGAATGTTGAAGCTGTGGTCAGACGCGGGATGCCAAGCTGGATTGAACTGGACAAAGATAACTACAAGGCAACGATAAAAGCTCTTCCGAACAGGGAAGAGATCACTATGCCAATCCAAGAGAGACTTATCGTCGAGCTCTACTCGAAGTAAGATTGGGCTGGGCAAAAGATAAAAACAATCGTTGTTCATCCTGAAGCTTATGCGAGTTCTCACATTTAGTAAGGCGTAAATGTCACGACTACAAAGAGAGAAATCGCAGAGAAGGAAAATATGACTCAAGCTGCTGACGAAAAAATACCGTTTCATCGTAACTGGAATGAGCTGATCAAACCAGAAAAGTTGGAAGTTGATAAAGAGAAGCATTCTGATACGTATGCGAAGTTTATTTGCCAGCCTCTTGAAAGGGGTTACGCTACAACTATAGGCAACTCCCTGAGGCGGATACTTCTCTCTTCCATCCAGGGTGCAGCTATTACCACGGTAAAGATTGAAGGCGCACTGCACGAGTTCACCTCCATGAAGGATATCCTGGAGGACGTGAGTGAAATAATTCTGAATCTCAAGCTGGTACGGCTTAAGCTCTACAATCCCGATTCGCAAAAGGTCGTTATCGATAAGGTAGGCCCCGGAATTGTAAAAGCAGGTGACATTTCAGAATCGGCTTATGTGGAGGTGATGAACAAAGATCAGATCATCTGCACTCTAACCGGGCCGATCAATTTCCATGCTGAAATGACGGTAGAATGGGGAAAGGGGTATCAACCTGCGGAGAAGATGGATAAGGAAAATCTTTCCATCGGTCAAATCCCGATTGATGCTATTTTTACACCGATTAAAAAGATACAATATGTCGTCTCACAGGCACGAGTCGGTCAACAAACTGACTACGACAAATTGACCATTGAGATAGAGACAGATGGAAGCTTGAAACCAGAGAATGCCCTAGCATACGCCGCTAAGATTCTCAAGGATCAGATGACCATTTTTATCAACTTTGACGAAGAAGACGCCGAGCCCGAGATTCTTGCCG
>Ga0079306_1001582_pt1 | contig 14707 bp, 15 predicted proteins | sample Methanotroph_Enr_FD_79181 | JGI IMG/M metagenome (GOLD analysis project Ga0079306, IMG submission 79181) | Enriched soil microbial communities from Old Woman Creek wetland in Ohio, USA - Methanotroph_Enrichment_5 | ecosystem: Environmental > Terrestrial > Soil > Wetlands | place: USA: Ohio...
ATTCCCATGCTTGCCGGTTTCCCACCATACGTGATGATGCCGACGCTCAGAAGAACATCAATTGCGGTTCCATCTTTTTTGAGTATTTGAATTTCATACTCATCAGGAACTTTTATCCCCTGCTGCCTTTGGTAATATCGCTTTAGTACAAGATCTTTGCTTGCCGGTGCGACAAAATCTTGAAATTTTTTACCAATTAAATCTTTTTGCGTATACCCGGCAATTGTTGCAAATGCCTTATTCATAAATTGAAGTAGTTCATCCTGAATGATAAATACGCCATCATTCATGTGTTCAATGAGTATCCGATATTTTTCTTCCGATTCGCGCAACGCTTCCGACGCTTTTTTATCTTTCGTCACATCCCGAAACATGCCGAGAAGAAAATGTTGACCATCCAACAAGATATTAGACGCATGAATATCAGCAAAAAATACTGTGCCGTCTTTTCTTTGCGTTGGAATATCGGAGGTTTGAGTAATTTCTTTTTTAATAAGTTTCTCAAATTGTTCCTCGACAAACGAGATGTTTTCTTTTGGATGGATATCGGGCAGTGAGAGCATTTGAATTTCTTCAGGTGTATACCCTAACATCTGACAGATTGCATGGTTAGCCAAATTAATTTTTCTCGTCTGAATATCCACAAGAAGTATACCATCACTCGTATTATCAAAAATAACTTTAAATTTTTCTTTTTCGTATGTGTGGAATGCTGCTTCCAATTTTTTTTGCTCAGTAACATCTCGAACTACTGCTTGCAGAAACGTGGTATTTTTTTCCTTCACTCGTGAAAGCAGTACCGATGCAAAAAAGTTTTCGCCGGTCATTCGTGTATGCGTCCACTCAAAAAAGTTCATCCCTTTTTGCATGGCTATTTCAATCATTTCTTTCGCCTTATCTACCGATTTCTTTCCATCGGGTTGAAACTCAGGTGACAATTTCCACGGTTCGTTGGAGAGAAAATCTTTTTCATCTTTTGCCTGAAACATGACAAGTGTTGCTGGATTTCCAGACGTAAATTTCCAATCTGGTGGCTCAAGCGTCATAACAGCATCACGGGATGCGGAAAACAGTGCCTGATAGCGTTCTTGGCCTTCCTGAATTCGTATCTCTGCCTGTTTGTACGCGGTAACGTCTTCAGCACTAAAGAAGACCAAGTTAAGATCCTCAAGACGCCTGGCATTAACAAGCAACGTTTTTGATCCAATCGTTTTAAACGTATGTTCCAATTCATAGTTTTCAACGACTTTATTTTTGGGGAGAATTTTTTCCAAAACTTCCCGTAATTTTGGAATGTCCAATTCCCGATTTCCTACATCATAAATAAACTGACCAATGGTTTCCTCTGGGGTTACATGAAAGGTTTCATAAAACTTTTTATTGGCAGCAAGCACCTTGAAGTTTGTGTCTAAAATAATGAACGGTTCTCGTAAGGTATCAATGATGATTTTGCTAAAATCACCGACGTCTTTGATTTTTGATACTATTGTTTTCAAATCAGACACCGGAGCAGTATTCATAAACGGACCATTCCTTTGAAGGATTTTATTCCTTACTTTAAGTAAGACAGTTTAAAGGTAAATTGTCAAGAAAAAAGCAAAATATTTTTTGTACTGTGTGCCGAGGGAGGGAGTCGAACCCTCACGGAGTATTATCTCCACAAGTTTTTGAGACTTGAGCGTATGCCATTTCGCCACCTCGGCAATATGTGAATTATACAACGAAGTAACGATTTAGCGAAGGAACAATTATCCTTGTGGTGCACTCTCCCCTTGTTTATGCTCTACTCCGAAAAATCGGATACGATCGCCGCGAAACACCAAATCAATTTCTCCAAGTGGTCCGTTTCGATGTTTTGCAATACGAAGTTTGGTTGGAATTTGATCACCCCACTGGGTCATATCCGCTTCTTCACGGTACAAAAACATGACAACGTCAGCATCTTGCTCGATAGATCCTGATTCACGAAGATCGGATAGTTCCGGCACACGGGTGCCACGCGCTTCCACTGCACGAGAAAGTTGCGAACAGGCAAGCACCGGTACGTTCAGTTCACGCGCGAGATTTTTAAAACTTTGAGAGATCATGGAAACTTCTTGCACACGACTATCAGCTCGTCTCCCGGGATCTGCAAGTTGCAAATAATCGATAATGATGAGTTTCACACCAAATTCCATTTGGAGCCGTCTGGCTTTCGTACGCATTTCAAGAATTGATAAACCAGGAGTGTCATCAATATAAATTGGCGCTTCAGCCAGTTGTCCCATCGCATCAGACAATTTCGTAAAATCATCATCAGATAATTTTCCCGTTTTTAATTTCCATGCATCGATGTCCGCCTGCGCGACGAGCAAACGGTCAACCAATTCTTCTTTGCTCATTTCGAGTGAAAATATTCCGACAGGCTCTTTACTGTGCACTGCGACATACTGCGCGATATTGAGAATCATTGCTGTTTTTCCAGTACCAGGTCGAGCTGCAAGGATAATAAGGTTGGAATCCTGCATGCCAGCAAGTTTCATATCAATATCATGAAACCCTGTCGCCACTCCTCGAAGACCTCCTGCACGTTTATGCAGTTCATCCAAACGGTCAAATGATGCGGCAAGCGCGTCTTTAATCGGGATGAAATCTCGTTTCATCGCATGCTGAGAAATTGCAAAAATATGCTGTTCCGCACTATCAAGAATGGATTGCACTTCTCCGTCATCCCGAAATGCAAGTTCATTAATTTCCGCAGCGGCTGAAATCAGTTGTCGTTTTGTATAATATTCTTTAATAATTCGACCATATTGTTCCGCGTTTGCTGATGTTGGTACGACATTGACCAGTTCATTGATGACCGACGCACCGCCTACCATCGCAAGCGTTCCTAATTTTTTCAGTTCATTGACGACCGTGACGACATCGATGGGATCATGGCGTTCATAGAGAGCAGTCATTGCTTCAAATGTGGCACCTAATGCTTCTTTATAAAAATGCGCGGGACGCAAAAACTCAACGACGTCGATCATCGCATCTTTATCAAGAAGAATTGCTCCGAGAACCGATTGCTCGGCAACATCATCGTGCGGAGGAACTTTTGGGTTTGCCATCATATTTACTCAAGAACAACCACTTGCATCTCCTCCGGTAATTTGCCCTTGGAGATGGAAAGCTTTGGTTGGGCAACTACCTGTTCTTTTTCCATTTCTTTCAAAAATATAGACACTGGCGCAAGATTTTTTATTGCAAGTCCTGGCCTGTCATAATGCATCGGGATCACAACTTTCGGTTCAATTTCAGCAATAATCTTTTTTGCTTGGGCTGCATCAATCGTATAGGTACCGCCAACAGGAACGAACAGGATATCCACACCATCTAACAAATCAATTTCAGCGGATGTTAGAAGTCTTCCTAAATCTCCAAGATGCACAATGTTCAAATCTTCCATTTCAATACGATAAATCGTATTTTTTTCTGGCACATCTCCACCGTGTTCTGTAGAAATTGCGATAATGTCAACGCCTTTGATGTCATATTCACCCGCACCCCTGACGACAAACGGATCGCCTTCCAATTGTGTAACTTCATTATGATCCTTATGATCATGCGAGACCGTCACAATGTCACAAGCGGTATGTTTTGGAAACTTCAGTCCGGTAAACGTGGAATCAAACGGATCAGTAACGAGCGTCACTGATTTACCTTTCAATTTGAATGATGAATGACCAAGCGGTAGTATATCCATATGCTTGCATTTTATACCACGTCTCGTGTATGCTTAGCAACACCTCAAAAAAAATTATGAACAAGGACGCGCTATTTGCAACACTCATCGGACTCGGTATCGGACTACTTCTTACCGGTATCATCCTTGTTGGTCCAAATATTGCCAAGTCGTTGCCCGCCATAAAATGGCCAACTATTTCAAAAATTACACTTCCTTCTTTCTCATGGCCAAAAAAAGCAACACCGACCCCCACCGCGTCAAACGCGGCTTCGCAACCAACAAAACACACAATCACCATTGATAGCCCGCTTGACGCGGCGATTGAAGATAAAGAAACCGTCCTTATCTCAGGAACGACATCAAAAAATTCTACGGTCGTCATTCAGGGTGCAAATGACGACATGGTCACAGCAGTCAATGGAGACGGAAAATACGCGGGACAAATTACGCTTGTTGAAGGAAAAAATAACATCACCGTGACAAGTTTTAATGAACAAAAAGAACAAGTCGCTCAAACAATAACAGTATTCTATACACCTGAGGTTTGGTAAATTATGAAACGATTAACAACACTACTTATCGCAATCTGTTTTTTTGCAATAACGCTTCCTGTGTATGCGCAAACTGCATCAGTAGCTGCAACGCCTATGGACAGCAAATCGCAACAAATTGAGGATTTGAAAGATAGACTCGCGACAAAAGTCGCAGAACTTCGACAATCAAAACGCATGGCAGTATACGGCACAATTAAATCTGTCAGTATTTCTACATTTGTCGTTGAGACAAAAACCAAGGACCTAAAAATAGAACTCACCGATGACCTGAAGGTATTCCAAATGCTCAAAGGAAAACGGACAGAACTAAAAACAGACAACCTCGAAAAAGGTGACATCGTTACCGTATTTGGTGAATACGATACAACACTCGAACTGTTACAGGCAAAAATGGTATTTATTCAGGCAGCGCAGCCTGTACAAATTGCAGGAACCGTGACGGCTACAAATAAAGATGACTATACGATTACCATAGAAACTGCGGATAAAAAAACATACACCATTGATTTTGAGACAGTCACAAAAACAACCCTTTGGAATGGAACGGCACTTGCAAAAGGCGGATTCTCCACATTTATTGCAGGTGACACAATTTTCGTCACAGGATCTGCAATTCCGAAAAAAGAAAACAGAATCAGTGCAGCGCGAATTACAGATCTCCCATCTCAAGTACGGGGTGCAGCCATCTCAATAACTCCAACGAAGTCTGCTTCCCCAAGTGCCGCAGTAAAAAAGTAATCTTGACTCAACCATCTGTTACTGATTTTTCACCTGAAGAATGAAAGATAAAATACTTGTGCTCATCGGGTCAAAAAATCGGTACAACCCGATGAGCACAAAAAATAACACGTGATTAAAAATCGAAAATATATCCAAGAAGTGCAACAGTTTCTGTCGCTTGTTCAAGAGACATCTCAAGCGCCATGGTTTTTACGGTTTTAAGACGATCGTCCATGTGAGCAATTTCGTGCTCATTTCTGCACAGATGATGCAAACGTTCTTCCACAGCAGGCAGAGATGCTTTCATATTTGCTGGTGTTCCTTCTTTTTGGGAAATCTTCAATATTGCAGCCGCAGCTGTTAAACAATTTTCATAGATGATGTCTCCAATTTTCTCCGATATGAAACATGGCTGATGACCATGACGAATTCGTGGATCCTGAATGGTGATAACCTTATTGCCTTTCTCTGATGGCTTCCCACAAATTTCGCAAGGAGGATGCGCAAACCAGAAGTAAATCAATTTCCGTGAACGGTCAAAACTCTTAAAATACGTATTCCAGATGAATTTACCGATTGCTTGTACAGCGAGACCGATCACAATGGCAAGAAGGATAAGTCCGTCAAGGATCTTACCAAGTAAACGAAACGGAAATAACACGATATGCCACAATGCGGCCAGACAAAACGAAACGCCATTCCAAAACTTTTTCACTACATCCTCCTCTATGGGGTCTTACAAAAATTGGATTTTAGGTATATATATCTCACAAGTTACTGAGACATATCTATATAGGCATTTCCCCTATACACATATGTCCCAGCAACTATATAAATCACGTGTTGTTAAAGAGCATCATAATTTGCATGCCAGAAACCGCAAATGGTTTTAGCCACAAAATGATCGAAAAATTGTATCACGTATCTATCTTCATGTCAAACTATAGGATATACATAAATAAACAGATGTGATATACTATAATTCTTATGAATACCCGATGCATCAGCTATTGGCATCATTATGCAACCCTTTTGGTTGACGGGTATTCTGTGGCATAAAAAAATAGCAATAATCCACGAACCAGACCCGCAGCCAAGCGGGTTTTTTTGTGGGAGAAATCTATGAAATTACCAAAGGTATACGCAAATACAGTCAAAAAACGACCAATTGATATGACCCTGAGCGAGAATCCACTCGGGTGCTCCCCTCGTGCGATACGAGCAACAAAAAATATATCCGTTAAAGATATTGCCGAGTACCCTGACATCAAACCACTTATTCAAATGGCGGCAAAACAATTTGACATACCAACATCCTGCATCATTGCAGGAAATGGTTCAGAACAACTCATTAAACTGATTGCGCAAACGTTTCTTACCAAAGGAGATGTAGCGTGTGTCGAGTCATGTTCATTTTCTCTTTTTACAAAAGATTGTATGCTTGCTGGCGCCACTGTGATACTGCTTTCCCTAAAAACGCTCATCGCAAAAAAGAGGCAACCAAAACTGCTTATTCTTTGTAATCCCAATAATCCGACAGGCGTTCCAATACCAGATGCAACACTCCAGCAAATTATTTCATTATTTCCAAAAACTATTATCGTTATCGATGAAGCAAACGCTGAATTTTCCGGACAGACGAGTATTCCGCAGGCAATAAAAAGTAACAACATACTTATGCTGAGAACATGTTCAAAAGCTTTTGGGCTTGCTGGACTTCGTATTGGATTTTGCATCGGCAACCAAAGACTTATTAAAAAACTAAACGTTACCCAACAACCATTCCCCATCGCCGCCACCTCCGTAAAAATCGGCATAGCGGCACTCAGCGATAAAAAATTTCTCCGTCAAACAATGCAGTTTATAAAAAAAGAGCGGACAATCATGCAAAAAGCACTCACACAACGAGGACTTGGTGTGTCTAATTCCGTCACAAATACGCTATTCATTACAACAAAAAATGCAAACAGCATAATTGCCGAACTTGATACCCTAGGCGTTTCCGTCATCGCGAGCACTTTTTTTCCCGGCTGCACTACCGCAGGATTTCGTATCGCGCTTCGGGATAAAAAAACAAACAAACTATTTTTAGAGAAACTGGATCAGGCAATTGAAAACCTCAGTATAAACCTGTTACGATGATAGAAGGAGTTATTATGATAAACACACAAACACTCAAAGGATTTCGTGATTTTTTGCCGGAAGATGCTGCCAAACGCCTGCGCGTGATGGAATCGTTTCGGTCTGTATTTCGTCGGTTTGGATTTGAACCGCTAGAAACACCTGCACTTGAATACGCCGAAACTTTGACCGGAAAATACGGCAATGAAGCTGATAAATTATTATATCTGTTTAAAGACAACGGTGACCGTGAGGTGGGACTTCGCTATGACCAAACGGTTCCCCTGTCCCGTGTCATGGCACAATATCAAGACATCCCACTTCCTTTCAAACGCTATCAAATGCAGCCGGTGTGGCGTGCAGAAAATACACAAAAAGGCAGGTTTCGGGAATTTTTACAATGCGATATTGATGTTATTGGAGCAAACGGCGAAACGGCGGATGTTGAGATTATCACAACGACTCTGGAAACATTGCGTGCGCTCAAACTTCCGAGTCCCATAATCACCATCAATGATCGATCGCTTTTTGATTATTACAAAGTAACAAAACAGGAAATTATTATCATTGATAAACTCGACAAAATCGGCAAAGATGCAGTTATAGAACTTCTTGAAAAAGGCGGACGCAAAGATGCGAGTAATCTGTTCTCGACGTTTGAAAAATCCGCAAAAACACCAAAATTAAAAACAATATTTATGATGCTTTCAAGCCAAGGATATAAAGAAGGCGTTGACTATCAGTTTTCGACATTTCTTGCACGGGGCTTAGACTATAACACATCGACAATCTTTGCAGCAAATATCCCAAGTTATAGTGCGGGATCTATCGCGGGAGGCGGACGATATGATGATCTTATTGGACTGTTTAGCGGCAAGCCGCTACCAGCAGTAGGCATCTCGTTTGGATTTGACCGCATTGTGGAAATCCTGAACGAACAAAAATTACTTGACGATGTTACAACAGGCGCCACCATCTTGGTGACGGTATTTGATGAAAGTTCACGCATCGCCTCTGGAGAAATCGCAACCAAATTACGTGCAGCAGGGGTAAACACCGATCTCTATCTGGAACCTGCAAAACTAGAAAAACAACTCAAATACGCGGATAAAAAAGGAATTCCATATGTACTCGTACAAGGACCAGATGAAAAAGAAAATAACGTTGTACAGCTCAAAAACATGAAAACACGGGAAAACAAAATAATGACGCTTGATCAGGTTATCACAGAACTTGCATCATAACGTGTTTTTATTCATTTATTGATTTATTAGTCGAATTGGTACTTATTGGTATTTATTGGGTTATTGATATTTATTGTATTCTATGACCGCTGTCCAAAAAGGCATAGTCAGTCTGATCATCGCAAACATGATCTGGGGATTTGCATCTCCTATTTTTAAATGGAGTCTCACCAATATTCCTCCATTCACCCTCGCATTCTTACGTTTTGCAATCGCATCAGTTCTTCTCGGTATTATCATACGAAAAAAATTAGTCATGCCAATTCAAAATTCACATGATTTTTGGCTTCTCATGATCAATGCTCTTGCAGGCATCACGGGAAATATCACATTTTTCTTTTTGGGACTCCGGCTTACCCTTGCCATGAATGTGCCGGTCATCGCTTCATCACAGCCCATCATGGTATTTTTATTTGCATTTATTTTCCTCAAAGAAAAACTAAAATTCAAAAAAGCACTCGGCATGATCATCGGAACGATTGGCATTCTCGTTATCGTTCTTGAACCAATTTATTATCGCGGGATTGATGGAAACGCACTCGGCAATTTCCTGATCATCCTTGCCACCATTTGTGGAGCAATCGGCATACTCACAGGCAGGCAAGCGTTTCAACGATATGATCCATTTGTGCTAACATTCTGGACATTTATCATCGGCGCAATATCGTTTCTCCCACCCGCAATTGTTGAATATATGAGACAACCAACGCTGTTTGCACAACTTGATGTTCGTGGGTATACCGGAATCATTTTCGGTGCGGTATTTTCCAGCATGATTGCGTATTCCCTTCTTTCGTATGGATTATCAAAAATTCAAGCAAGCGAAGCATCCCTGTTTACCTACGTTGACCCAATTGCAGGCACAATCCTTGCCTATTTCATGCTTCATGAGCCCATTACCATTCCATTTGTTGCAGGTGCCGTATGTATCTTCTTAGGAATCTATATCGCAGAACGTCGCATCCATTATCATCCATTTGGCAAATTGCGCAAAGAACTAGCCTCAAAAACTCCCTAATTCCAATTTCCCTTCTGTTTGTGTATAATAGACTTCTTATGCAAGCTGGAATTCATCCAACATGGTTTGAAGAAGCAAAAGTGTCATGTGCCTGTGGCAACACGTTTACCGTGGGTGCATCCAAGGCAGACATCCGTGTCGACATCTGTTCAAAATGTCACCCATTCTTCACTGGTGAAATGAAATTTGTTGATACCATGGGACGAGTTGAGAGATTCCAAAAGAAACAAAAAGATGCTGCAGAAAAAGTATCCATGCTTATCGAAAAGAAAAAGAAAAAGAAAGAACACGAAGAACAGCTCCGCAATCCAAAATCACTCCGTGAGATGCTCATGGGAGCAAAGTAATAACCCAATAAACCAGGGTACGTACCAATAATCCAATACTATGGATATAAATCCTAACATCGTAACCTTAGAATTTCGCGCAGGCCCGGGTGGTGAAGAGGCAAAAATCTGGGCAATGGATCTCATGCGCATGTACACACGATACGCAAATATCCTCGGATGGAAAGTCGAAGAAATCGCAGACAACGCGATTCGCATCAAAGGTGAGGGTGCGTTTACAAAACTCCAATACGAAGCAGGAACACATCGTGTTCAACGAGTTCCCACTACAGAACGCCAAGGTCGTATTCACACGTCTACAGCGACCGTAGCGGCACTTCCTGAAATCCCTGAAGCAGACATTGAGATTCATCCAGAAGACATTACCTGGGAATTCTATCGTGCAGGTGGCAAAGGTGGACAAAACGTCAACAAAGTCAGCTCTGCTGTCAGGCTTCGCCATATTCCAACTGGCCTCGTCGTGACCTGTCAGACAGAACGGGATCAATTCCAAAACAGACAAGTTGCACTTTCCCTCCTCCGAGCAAAACTCTGGGAAAAACGAGAAGTGGAACAATCACAGGCATTATCTGAACAGCGATCCATTATCGGTCGCGGCATGCGGGCAGAAAAAATCAGAACATATAATTTTCCGCAAGACAGAGTGACTGATCACCGAGTGAATAAATCTTTCCATAATATCGATGGCATTATGGCGGGAAAACTACAGAAGATTACAGAGGCGATGACTGAAATTATTTAAGCAGAATCTCAATTGCTTTTTCAAGCTGTGCATCATGGGTTGCTTCTGGAGAATCCAATTTCACTTCTACATCTGGCGTGATTCCTTTTTTATGAATCCAATCACCATTTGGCAATAGCCACTTTCCTGTCGTAATATGGACACTCGACCCGCCAGTGAGTTCCTGCGGCGTTTGCACAGAACCTTTGCCGAACGATGTGACTCCTACGATTGTTGCCCGTTTATGGTCTTTGAGTGCCCCAGCCACAATCTCTGCAGCGGATGCTGATCCCTTATTGATTAAAACGACAAGTGGAATATCTGTTAGTTTTCCTTTGCGGTTCACGGACAACACTTCTTTTGTTCCGTCACTGTTTGTCTGCGTCACCACAACACCGGATTTTAAAAATTCACTGGCGATAAAGACAGAACCGTCAAGATATCCACCTGGATTATTTCGAAGATCAAACACAAGTCCTTTCGCACCAAGTGCTGCATCTTTCGCAATGACATCATCAACTGCTGCGAGCCATTCTTCATTTGTCCTGTCACCAAACCTAGAAAGATATATATATCCGATTGCTGCTTTGTTTGAAAGAACCTGCTGCGTCGCGACGCCGGATATTTCTGTAATCTCTGCTGGAGTTTTCACCCAATGCTCTACAGACGGGACAACAATTTCGTCTCGGACAATAGAAATATCTTGTGATGTTTTTGCACCATCATGAAGAATCGTCAACTTCACCGTTGTCCCTTTTTTCCCACGAATTTTTGTCACTGCCTGATTAATCGTCCATCCCGTCGTATCGACATCATCCACTTTTAAAATCCAGTCCATTGCTTTGAGTCCTGCTTTCTCTGCAGGGGACCCCTTAATTGGCGCTTGGATAATGATCTGACTATCTTTCATGCCAAGTTGCGCACCAATTCCTTGGAATGCGCCACCGATATCTTCTTTAAATTCCGTATTATCTTTCGGACTCAAAAATGACGTGTATGGATCGTCCAATGCTCCCACCATACCAGAAATTGCACCATAGACCATTTTCTGACTATCCATGGAACCTGCATCAATGTAATACAACTTCAATCGTTGCCACACGTCCCAAAATAATGAAAAATCGACCTGAACGGATGACGGAGCTTCTTTATTGGTAACAGCTGCTGCCTGCAATGTCACGGTTTTGGAAAAAATATGCTTTTCTCCTAATCGATAGCCGACACCACCGATGAGAATCGCAATAGCGATAGTGAGGATGAATGAGCGAATTTTTGAAAACGGCAGAGTTTTCATTGTTTGTTTTTTTAGTTATGCGCGGGCGATAAATGGCAATAAGGCCATAAAACGAGCTCGTTTTAATGCATTTCCAATGGCGCGTTGATGTGTGCTACAAACACCAGTACGTGCTTTTCCGAGGATCTTTCCCCGTTCGCTGGTATATTTTGCCATACCATTCACATCTTTATAATCCGGTTCTGTTTTGTTTGCACAGAATGGACAATTTTTTGCTACTGGTCGGAGTTTTGGTGCGCGTCTTGCAAATGACATAAAAATCTATCCTTTATAAATTAAAATGGTATATCGTCAGGATTGACCTGTTCGGTTACCTCAGGCAAAGCCTGATCAGCCTTGGGCTGAGGTGTTAATACTGGTTCTATTGGCACTTCTTCTGTTGGCGCTTCACCATGTCCTTCTTCACCCGTTACTGGTCGTTTTGAATCCAAGATAATCATGTCTTCAATCACGACTTCTGTCGTATTTCTTTGTGCCCCGTCCTGTCCCTGCCATTGATTCGTTCGAAGTCGTCCTTCAACATAAATCTTGCGTCCTTTTGCAAGCAGTTGGCTACAAAGTTCTGCAAGTTTATTCCAAGCAACGACTCTGTGAAATTCTGTTTCTTCTTTCTTTTCGCCTGCTTCCGTTGTCCATTGTCTATTGGTTGCAAGACCAATGGTACACACAGCTGCGCCAGTTGGGGTATACCGAAGTTCAGGATCTCGGGTTAAGTTACCAATGAGTTGTACCTTATTTAGGGATCGAGATGACATATTACCCCTCCTTCACAATCAACTGATAGCGAATAATGTCTGTTCCGAGTTTTGATTCTGTTTCCAGATCTCCCGTTTTGAGGGATGATCCTTCAAGTTCTGCCACGATATAAATTCCGTTTGTTTGTTTTTTGATAGGATATGCCAATTCTTTTTTCCCAAGAACGGTGATTTCTTTGAATGTTGCACCCTTCACGAGCTTCGCAAGCAATTCATCACGTTTCTTTGTGTCTTCCACAGGAAAATCGCTTTTGACAATGACCATCAGTTCATAGGTTCGTTTCATACATGGGATAATATCACAAAAGAAGGGCTTGAAGCAATAAGAAAAAGCCTATGCGCCAATCTTAAATTCCACTACATCGCCGTCAGCCATGATGTATTCTCTTCCCTCTTGCCGGACTTTTCCTTGTTCTTTTGCACCTTTCCAGCCAGAAGCTGCGATGAAGTCAGTAAATGATACGCAATCTGCCTTAATGAATTTCTTTTCAAAATCCGTATGAATAACGCCTGCTGCCTGCGGCGCCTTTGTGCCTTTGACAATCGTCCATGCACGGGATTCTAGTGTGCCAGTTGTCAAAAAGGAAATAAGTCCCAACATGTCGTATGTTTTTTGAATCAACCGATCAAGACCAGATGTTGCAAGACCAAGAGAAGCTAAATAATCTTTTTGTTCCGCCTCAGGCAGACTTGCCAGTTCACTTTCCGTCTTTGCGCAGATCACAATCGCATTCCCCAATTGTTTGACTACATCTTCTTCTGATGTCACTTGCGCTTCAGATACATTGACCACATACATGACCGGCTTCATGGAAAGTAAATGTAAATCATTGATGAGTGCGCGGTCATCTTCGTTAGTGATGACATCCCGAGCATTTTTCCCCTGATTGAGTGCGCCTTTCAAAAGAACAACGAGATCCCATTTCTTTTGTGTGTCATGATCAATTTTACCTCGGGGTTCCTGCTGTTTCTCAAGTGTTTGTAGATCGGATAAAATGAGTTCGGTTTCGATGATATCGCGATCGCGAAGCGGATTGACATCTCCTGCAACGTTGACGACCGTTGAATCTTCAAAATATCGTACGACATGACAAATAATATCAGTTTCTCTGATGTGGGAAAGAAATTTATTCCCAAGTCCTTCGCCTTGTGATGCGCCTTTGACAAGACCCGCGATATCCACAAACTCCACAATTGCTGGAACCAAGGGTGGAAGTTTTTCCATTTTTTCTTCAATCTTTGTCACTTCAGCAAGTGCAGCAAGTCTCGCATCTGGTACTGGCACGACACCGACATTCGGTTCAATCGTACAAAATGGATATGGTGCCGCATCCGCGACCTGCTTTTTGAGGAGTGCATTAAATAAGGTGGATTTGCCTGCGTTTGGAAGACCAACGATACCTATTCGTAAATTCATGATGGTATTTTAACACACACGTTTATATATGTACGTAATACATTTGAATTTATACCGACAGGACGATATAATCACTCGAACTATGCCGCAATTGCCAGAGACACTTCATAGTGAACCGAAACCCGCGCAACTGCCGTTTGAAACTGTCATGCAGTTCTCTACCTATTATCCGTCGTTTTCGGATGGCACCCAGAAATATCTACCCACTGACATGTCTGAATATAACCCTATGCTCGACATGATTGAGGTTGTGAATCAAAAAAATCTCCCAAAACCTGCCAGAAACGAATTTACTATGTTTGCACAAAAACACAGCGACAATCCAAACACACATGTGAATCAACTTGAAAATTTTAATGCATTCTTTGTCATCCCACACAAAAAACAAACATATAACACTTGGGTGGGTTGGCATACAAAATTATCAATGGATAATTGGCATTTCAAATCCAACTTCTATCTTTGTGATCTTACAGAAAACAACGAAGTCATCGGGCAATCTCATGTTTCCTATACGATGATGTCTAGTGATCCGTTCTATCACAACCCCAGCGAACATTGGAATGGTACGGAATTTCCTTTTGTCGGAAATGGGTATGGCACGAACAGACTTCTTATGATGAACGCGCTTTCTTTAACATTTTGGGGTCTGCCGATGCGTTCAGATTTGTATCTCATGGGAAAAGCAGAAGGCCATAAAACTACTGAAGAATTGCTCTGGAAAAAATTTGTTAGACAAGGAATCGCGAAGACATATACCTTAAAACAAAATTTGCATTATATCTTTATTCCTGAAATGATAGC